>MDSZ01174787.1_pt1 | contig 16401 bp, 15 predicted proteins | sample 811201 | NCBI WGS metagenome assembly MDSZ01 (sample SAMN05326647, study PRJNA326480) | marine metagenome | isolation source: seawater | place: Indian Ocean: North | collected 2010
AACACCGATGGTGCAAAGGGACGAAACTTTTGTCTTCGTTTAATTTCATTTACCTTGTCCTTAATATCATCACCTCTTGGGTCAGCTATCAGAGAACGATTTCCAAGTGCTCTTGGCCCAAACTCCGCTCTACCACTTGCTATTCCAACTATGTTACCTTTCAATAATTGATTCAGTACCTTTGTGGTTGGATAATTTCCTTTGATATCATAACCTGTAAATGGTGAAGTCCAATTAATATGTTCACCAAATAGATAAGCTGCAGAACCTAATGAACTACCTGCGTCACCAGGATTTGGAAGTATCCATAAATTAGGATAATGGTCACGGGCTATGATTGAGTTAGCCACACAATTAAGTGCCACTCCACCCATATAAACACAATTATCAGTTTCGGGTACTAATTGTTTTGTCAATTCGAATACCTTTACAATCTCTTCCTCACAAATTGATTGAACATTTGCGGCTATGTTAAACTTCCATTCATCACTACCATCATCTTTATAATATTCAGGATTCCAACTTAAACATCCTCTATGTAAATTATCTTTCAAATCAATTAAATTATTAGAATCATTGAAGAAATCATTTCGTATGTTTTGTTTCAACTCCTCATCAACCGTTCCCCAACCAGCCATACCCATCAAGATGTACTCATCCTCTTGTGGTTTCAATCCTAATCTTTGCGTCATAGCTGAATACCACAATCCAAGTGATTTAGGATACCTTAGACTATATCGTTTTTCAAAATGTGAACCCCAAGCATACCAAATCGTACAAGTCTCAAACTCACCTATCGCATCAATCACTACAATTGCTGATTCTTCATACGGACTCGTATAATATCCTGCGGCAGCGTGAGATTGGTGGTGTTGAACATAATGTATTGGTTTATTCCCTATGTATTGTTTCAGATACTTTGATGGTAGATTGTCTGTCGATAGAACTTCACCATACTGACCAGCCTTTAATTGTCTTAATTTCTTTAAATATGGTCGTTCAAAGTATGCGACCTTATCAGGCTTTCCATACCTTAAACAATCTGCAATTAATTGTTTGTTTAAATCAGAATCGTTTTTAACCCCACTATATCTCTCACTGTGACCAGCAAATAGTACCTCACCATCCTGTATCATAGCTACAGCAGCGTCGTGATTGAGTGCATTTATTCCTAATATTTTCACTAAAACCTCTTCGAATTAATTATGTATTCTATGTAATCTACTAAACCATCACTGTCGGTTTGATAGTCTTGATAACTAAAATCTTCATATAGACTATTATTGTAATAAGTATCGTTGTTATGTATTAATATATTTTCATTCGACCAATACCATTCGTGAATGGTTCTAATATCGGTATCCATTATTTTTTGAAGCTCAACTTGTATCATTTTCATTCTCTTTTTAGAATCAACCACCTTATCAAATGAATAATCTATCAAACCCTTCGGTAATTTAAAACCAATGTCTTGAAGATAATCAAGTGCAAACGGGCCCGTAACCAAGATGAATGGTTGGTATTGTGAGAATGCTCTCCAAGTTTTTTCTGTAATATGAATAGCATTATTATAAAACTCCGTTTCGGTAATCACATTAATGTAAGAATTTGAGTAAATGTATTTTATACCCTTATCGTATTCATCATCTATTTTTAGTTCCAAAACTTCAGCGAAGTCGTCTTTGTAATGTTTAATTTCACAAGAATTGTAACTCAAATAACACTCATCTTTATAAGGTAATAGGAAATAAATAATGTCTTTTCTGTGTTCTCTTGGTGTAGAGTTAAATGTTATTATTTTTTTACTTCTTAAGTTTGATGATTCGTAAAAGTCTTTTCTGCTTAGATGGGGATGTGGAGATAGATTGGGAGCAAAGTCCATATCCGAAGTTCTTTTTATTATTCTCTGAACAAAATTAAATTTTCTTTTTATTTGTTTTTCCTCACAGAATATATCATAAAAATATTTCAGATTAGGATTTTCTTGTATAAAATAAATGTTGTTAGGATTATAATCATTTTTATCAAACCATTCATGTAATTCTATAATATCATTATCTACAAATGGAATCGTTTCAGTTTCCATATGTAATACAACTTTCATTTCGTCCTCGATTTCATTTTTAATATGATTAATAATTCCAACTAAATTCCAAACAGGTGTGTTTAATAAAGCAAATTGATTCCAATTAACTATTAAACATTTTGAACCATCTTTTAATTTAATTTTTTTAAATTTCACCATCTAATATTGGAAGTATAATATTTTCACAAAACTTTCTATGAGAGGATGGAGAAGGATGACCAGGATCGCGTTCACCATTTCCCCAAGGATCACGAGCCTTCAAACAAACCCATTCTGCTAATCCACCATATTCAACTTGGTCATCTTCATAAAACCACCACTTATCCCAATCTACCATATCCCATAGATATGTTGCATTAGGATATATGTCTTTTAATAATGGTGTGTCTTTTGATATTTTTTCAGTAGCATTATCTGGCCAAAATCTATCTGTTTTAAAATGTTTATTGTCTCTCCAAGCCAGTAACCAAATCTCGTGTCCGAATATTTCATCACCTTCTTGTCTTGCCCATCCACTTGGAACTCTGAAGGAATACTTGTTGAATATATTTTGCCAACACATCATCTTGTACTTAACACCAACACTATTTAAATACCATTGTAATCTTAAAATACTCTCTAAGGTATTGATAAGACTTTCTTCTTCTGTATAAAAATGTTTCCAATACATTTCAAGAAACTTTGTTACTGCCTTATTACTCCAATTCATATATGGTATACTACTCTTTATCCACACAGAGTCCTTTATTGGATGTCTTTTCCAATGTTCATCGTGTATAAAGTTCCCATACCAATTCTTATCCTTACCTTTCAACCAATACTCATGCATAGGATTCTCTCTTTTTGTAGATAAGAATTCCTTTCTTGATATACCCGACCACATCACAATCACTTCAATGTCTTGAGGATTTTTACCAAGAGACAATAATCTATTTACTTCGAATATTACTGAACGACTTATGTATGAATTACCAGCACCTGTGTCTCCAACATTATGTACCCATCCATATTTTTGTTGTTCTATGTGATATGGCCAAGTTCCATCTGATTGTGTAAAACTACAACCTGACGCTACAATTGTTTTATCCATTTTTTTATTACCTTTTCTGTGAATAACTTTTGTGATTTTTCCAAAGGGTGTTTCCCATCATCAAAACCATTTTCAATATTATCTTCAATCCATTCTGTCAATCCACCGTAATCATTATGAAACCACCATTTACTCCAATCTATCATTTCGAACAAATAGCTCGAATTAGGAAAGTATTTATCTAGCCTTTGACCTTCAAATTTTTCCCTTTCTGATTTACGAATTTTATGTCGTGTTTTATCGCTATCATTCAGTTCAAAACAAAAACTACTATCAATTGAAAATATATCATTAAAAGTAAAAAACTTATATTTTATTTTTTTTAACTCTAAATAATGTTGAGTCCTTAAAATGTTTTCTAAGTTCATTATAATACTTTGTTCAAGGGGAAATATCTTATGTAACTCCCACCCAAAATCTTCCCAAACACCAATAGGTAACATAAGCATTCTGTGAGGAGCAGGCCCTAAATCATCAACATTATAATCTTTGAATTTATAATTCAACTTCTTACTTTCGTGGTTGAATAACACACTATGTCGCCTCATACCCGACCAACATACTATAACAAAAATATCTTCTGAATTATGTTTTTTAAGTAAAGAATCTACACCACATATTATACTTCTACTTATATAATCTTGTCCGTGTGATTGCCTTCCATAATGTTCAAACTGGTTGAATTTATTTTTATACATCCTTTCGATGTGAACAGGCCATGTAGATTCACGATATTCAATATCTGAAAAACTACAACCTGATGTTACGAGAATTTCTCCCAACTATAACCTCTTAAATTATTTATCGAATTGACTTCCAGTTAAATTAGCCCAAGCTCCATCCATACCTGCCCAAAATGGTTGAAATAGTGCGTACTGATGAGGCTTACAAGTATCACCAGTCAGATAATTTGAACCACTATCTCTACCATATATTTTCATCGATTGACTAAATGCTGTATTAACCCAAGCTGAACTACTATCAGGATGATTGACAATACTGAAGGCTGCCTTCACACCTTTGTCAAATTCACTTTGTATTGAGTGAGAAGATTGTGCGTTATCGGCCCAAGTAGAACCAACATATCTCTGATATTCCCAAGAATTCATTGAAGCACTAATATAATTATCCCACATCCATTGGGGTAATTCTGTAGCGACATTAGTATTTGTTAATAATTTACCACTTTCGTCTGTTGCACCAGTTCTAAGAATCGGCCCATCAGGTTTTCTTTCTACTGTGGTACTGCCACTTACATATTTCATACTCATTGTTCTTTCTCCCAACTTATTGTTTCATGTATAAATATGAATTTTTGAGTTATTTGTATATAAACGGATCCTTTTTTCTAAGTTTTTTTATCTTTTTTTTGTAAAAATACCAAGATTTGAGTCTAAACCACATATAATTTAACCAATCAAACATTTTAATCTCCTTCATTTATACTATTATAAATAGAATCTGAAATAGCTATCATACAATCCTTACCAGGATGCCCGTCTTTAAAGTTACCTTCATCGTTTAATTCTGCACAAGCGTAAGCACCATCTACTATTTTATTATCTTTTTTATACATATCTTCTTGTGCTTCTCCAAGAGACACTCTACCATTTATTGGTGTTAATATTTTTTTACTTCTAAAGGTATCTATCATCTCAGATGATGAAATACTATTCTCGTCACTATCGGGTTCAAAATCGTAATGAGTTTCATACAACCCCTCTATGCCCATTAAACCATCGAAAACCGAAAGACCAATATCATTAAGTTTACAATAGGAATCAAGCATCAAAATTTTTTTCAAATAATCTACAAATCTTATTGTTGGATGGACATAATATTTATCGTGTGAATCAATCCATTTTTTCTCGTACTTCAAATATATGTTGATGCTTTCTTCTTTTGAGGGTGGATATGCTGCATATCTTGAATGTGGTTCATTACGATAAACTTCTCTTCTGTCTAAGATTGTCAATTGCCAAACTATCAAAGAATCTTTTGCCCTCTCATCAGTAAAAATAAAATCTGTTATCAATCTCCAAGACCTATCCATACTTGTTCCATTGGATGCCTCGTTAATTTCTTTAGCCCCAAATTTATCTGCAAGTAATTTACTATATCTCCACTTTTCTCTATATTCTTCATCGCGTTCGTTTACCCTAATACTATCATTTGCATTTTTCCAAACACCAGTCTTATTGTAATTTGTTACATAGTTCAGTCCTTCACCATATGAGTAACTACATCCTACTACAAATACATATTTGAATTTGTCCTTCATTTCTTTATGCACCTATCTGAATAACCTCACATCCTTCTATATCAGGTATATATCTCCAAGGATCTAATATAATAGACCCCTTCTCGAACGGAAAATCCGTAAACTCAGGATGTTTAGTTCCGATAAAATATAAATGAGAATCAGTCTCATTATCACTATCATCAAGTTGTTCTTTAACTTTTTCCCACGGCTCATCAATATAAGGATCCCACATAAATACTCCGTGTCCTCTTTCTTCCAAAATATTTTTCAATAGAATAGAAGGACTACCAGTAGTGATATTGGTTTCAGGTTTGAAAGATTTTCCGAGTATATTTATTCCTCTATCTTTAGAGTAATCTTCTATCAAATCAGCGAACCAATCTGTCTGTACTTCTCTTTGCATCATAATATTGTCAAACCAATTATAACTTACATTAAGTTTTTGACTCAACCAACTTAATGCAATATTATCTCTTGGATGACAACCACCACCATCTCCCATACCACCACTCAAGTATTTATCAGATATAATCCTATCATCGCACATTTTTAGTGCGTTTGTTACATCATCCACATTTGTGTTGGGTAAGTGATGACACATTTCCATTATCGTATTAACAAATGCTAACTTGGTTCCAATAAAAGTATTGTACACAACTTTGATTAATTCTGCCGTTTCGATTGTAGTTTCATAAAACGGAGCATGATGAAGTGTTCTGTAAAACTTTTTTGCTTTCTGTGCTGCCCAATTATCGTCAACACCAAACAATACCATTTCAGGTTGTAAAAAATCTCTCATAGTCGTACCCATTGCTATAAAAAATGGATTATAACAAATCTTTGTATGACTTCCCAACAATGGGATAATTTCTCTCCTTATTGTACCTGGTAAAACTGTTGATATTATGATTACTATTTTATCCTCACCTTGTCTTTGGATTTCATCAGATAAATCTTTTATTCCTTTTTTCAAAAAAGAATAATCAAAATCTTGTCTTTCAGTTGGTATTCTTGTAGAACCTTCGAACTTATCTCCGTGTGGTGTTTGAATCGGAACAAAGATTATTTCAGAGTGTTTGACTACATCTGATATCTCTTTGATTTGAATTTTTGTTTTGTTTAAATAATCTTGTGCCCAAATTTCTTGATACTGAAGTTTCTTTGTATCTACTATATCTTTTACTTGTTGTGAGGGGTCGTAACCAACAACACTATGACCTCTCGATTCTACGGCTAAAGCACAAGGTAGACCGAGTTTACCAAGTCCTATAAATCCAACTTTCATTATTCACCTCCAAAATGTTTAATTAAGTTTTCTAAAGATGTTTTTTTAGTATCAATATTAGTATTTGTTTTTATTTGATACTTAAATTTACCAAATTTAATTTTTTTATCAAAATGTTCAGAAACTTCTTTCATTGAAATTTTCTCATTTGACAAAAGATAGAATGTACCACTTAGTGGTTTTTGTATGGCCTCATAGACATCATCATATAATACAAAATCATTTACTGAATTACCAGTCAATGTAATGTCATTACCTTTCATAAGTTTTACTATTGAATTCGATTTCATTCCATTACCCAATAAACTTGATGGCCTTAGTATGAGATAATTTCTACCTTTTTTTCTCACCATATGTTCATTAAGACATTTCAAAATGATGTAAGGAGTGGATTCGGTTTCTATATTCATTTCATCTATTTGACAAGTCGATATGTATACAAATCTTTTATGAGGTATTTTTAAAAGTTTTTCTGTCAAGACAACATTATCTTTGTAAACCTTATTTGGAAATAAATTTAAATCTTCTCTTTTTAAATTGAAAGCACAATGGATTATAGTATGTATTTTTTTATAATGTTTCTGTAATGGAATCTCTCTTGAAACACAGATAACATTTTTATATTTGTTGGATAAAAATTTTCCTAATCCACTACCCGTACCTGTTATTAATATTTTTTTACTCACTTGTAACTCTCATATCTGTAAATTTTAGAAGCTTGATTTTTTAATATATTCAAATCTTGACCACATACAACAGAACATCTTTCCATCTTACCATTTTTGATTGAATCCTTTAGCCAAGATTCACTTATTTTTTTAAAAACCTCATTACTGACAATATCCTTTATTGAATGTATCGTAGCATTAATGCTGTCCTTTCCACCAAACTCATTAAGTACATCCCAAAATTGTTTTGATGATTTACTATCTTTTACATATTCACCATACATTCTATCGTGTAACCAACCACACGGAACTAAAAGTCCCTCTGATGATAAATATAATTCTTTTTTGGATTTCACAAGACATTTTATCTCAACATTATCAAGATAATCATCAAAGGAACTTACTTGTTTAATAATCTCATCAATTTTCTCTAATGATACATTTCTATATTTAGGATTTCTTGGTTTTTCCAAATAGTACTCTATATTACCTTCTTTATCCAATACCTCTTGTTTCTCAATAATAGTATGGTCTTTTGTTAGAAACCTACCTGTCTTCTTAGAGGTAAATCTTTTAAATCCAAGTTCTTTTGAAAGTTTTTCTATATCATCTACTTGATGTTCATTATGTTTAAAAACAAGAAACTCCCATATAGCTTCACCCCCATTATTAATAAAAGCTTTAGCGTTACGGATAATTTTTTTATAATTTGTCCATCTTCTATAAATGTGATTTGTTTCTTCATCACCATCAATACTAAAAACAACATAACCATTATCACCAAGAACATCTGCCATTCCTTTCCACCATTTTTCAGTTCTGGCAGAACCATTAGTATTTAAACCTATTTCCAATTTTGGATTTACTTCCCTTAACCATTTTATTACAGGTAACACATCCTTTGCCCATATTGGGTCTCCATAGGTTCCACAAAAGAAAACTAATCTCAATCTTCTAATGAGTTCTTTTGGAAATATTTTCTGAATGTCGGATAGTGATAATTCACATATTGGTAAATCATCCACTGTCTTACCACCATATACATTTCTTGGACATTGTGGACAACCAGCACCACATTCAGTTGTCAATTCAATTTGACATACTTCTAAATCATCATAATCTACTATCATTTTGAATCTCTATACTACTAATTACTACACTCTGTGGTTGATTCAATATCCAATGAATTACATCAACAATGTAGGATGGTTCTAATGGTGTTACTTTATCAGATTTATGTTTCAACATTTTGGTATTGATTTGTGCTGGTTCTAAAGTGGTAACTTTTACTTGTCTATTTTTTGAGGATTGTAACATATTACTAAATTTTTTTAATGATGACTTGGAAACATTGTAAGTAAGTCTATCATAATCAATGCCCGGCCACCCACTTGAGTTTGCTGAAGAACTACATATATTAATTATATGTCCACTTTCCATCTTTTTATAAAACTCCATTGTTAAAAAAGAAACAGATAAAAAATTACTTTCGAATGTTTCAAAAAACTCTTTTTCATAGACACCAATACAATTCAATACAACACTTGGATTGTATTCATCTACAAGAGTCTGTAGGAATTCTTTATCTCTTAAATCACCTTGTTCTCTTGAAATTGGAATCACATCATACATTGATGAAAAATAATCAACGCACTTTTTACCAACTCCACCTTTAGAACCTATTATTAACATTTGTCGGCTCATTTTATTAACTCTTTTAGTTCGTTGAAAGCCGAAATTGTATCATCGTCATAATTTAATAATCTCTCTCTATTATATCTTACAATTTCTTCTGTTTTCAAAATTAATTCTTTACATTCCTCTTCACTTAAACTACATAGTTTCTTTACCTCTATCATTATTTTTTTCAATCTTTCATAAGGATTTTTTTCATTATCATATGATTCATCTATGTAGGGGGAAAATGTTTTGTAACCTCTTTCTCTGATATTATGTAAAGTTTGGTAAGGTGCTGCAAGTATAAATATATGATTATTTGCCATCGCCTTCCAAATTTTTTCACTCAAATATAAAGTTTTTTGTGCAAAATGTGTTTCACTCACGAGTGAAAATAATGTTTTATCATATGGCCAAGATGGTGATGTATCGTAATGGTTTGTCTCCCATTCATCCACATCTATTACACTTGGTGATAGAGGTTTTATCTGCTCTAAATATTTGAGTTTTTGTTCTATCAATTTATTTCCAAATCCAAACCAATCCCTTAGATTATTGAAAAATATTTTAGTTAAAATTTTAGTAATTTTATTGAAGGACACCAATCCATAATCAAGAAGTTTATTCTCTTGAAGTAATGTAAGTAGAAATAATCTATGTGGGTGACTAAGTTCTCGATTAAAACATAGGAATTTTTTTTCTATTTTTTTATTGGGTTTGAATTCTGCTAGATTCCACTTCTTCGACCACTCTAATTTTGTTTGTGACTGAAATTCAATTATGTTAATATTTTCGATATTTTCATATGTGATTTCTTTTTCTTTTCCACCTTCATATATTATTTTTTTGGTCGATAATAATTTTTTATAATCTTCTTTGGTTCTTAAATTACCCACAACATAAACAAAATTATGAGGATTAATATTCAATCTTTGTAGTTCTTTATGAAACTCTTCTAATATATTGACATTCAAATGATAGTTTAAAGGACCTTCTTGTGCGTACCAAACGACTATTATTGCCTTATTATCTTTTATTTGTTTTAATGCCGTTGGACTAATTCCGTGTAAAAATGATTTAACCTTATTTTCTTGTCCATCATCGTATAGACCAAACCAACCTCTTGGGTCACCTAAAGGTTCTAAAATGTAAATCCATTTTTCATTATATTGATTTTGACTAAATTTTTTTACACTATTTATCTCATAATCTTCATTTATTCTTTCCAATAAATGTCGCCACCAAGGTGGTAGGTAAAGTTGACAAATTTCTCCAATTATTTTTTTGTTATATCGAGTTCCATTTGGTCTAAGTATAGTATTTGTTTTTGAATCAAAAAAATCATATCCAAATCTCAACATTTAAAACTCCACATGGTTTGGTATATCTTGTTCACATTTGAAATCAATTATTTCGTGTTTGGTTCCAAATAACTTTTCCCTTTTAACAACACTATAATTTAAATCTGATAATCCATCTTCATCAGTATTTATAATACCACTCTGTACATCCTCAACAAATCTTCTTTCATTTATACTCGTATCTTTTTGATGAACCCACTTACCACCAACCATATCATTTCTTTTATGGTCTTGTGAAAAGAATCTACCTGGCCTATTTCTGAATGGTAAAGTCGTGTTAGAAATCATCTGTAAATCTTCTTCATCAACCATACATCCCTCTAAAAAACCATTATTAGAATGTCCACTCTTATCATAAACAATATCATTTTCGATATTGGAAAAGTCATAATGAAGCTTTGTATCTGTTGGTATTGGATAATCTGTAGAATAAAATTCTTTTATTTCGTCATCATCAAGACATCTATTCCACATACATACTTGAGCAATATCACCTGAGAAATATATTTCATCTTCTTGTCTTGGGTCACCGACTCCAATATAGTAAGGGTTACCACCATATTTCTTCAATGGTACTTCAAAACTTAGAGGTGATTGAGAACCATGACCGAATCGTGAATCTGATTCCTCACCATTTAGATAAAACCTCATTTCTTGAGTTTCTATATTTACAGTAATCATTAGATGAGTCCATACATCAGGTGGTCTTTTAATCCACATATAAGAGTGATTATTCTTTTGATTGAATAATCCAAATGAATAAGCATCAGAGTTATCCCAACCTAATCCCATCTGAAAACTTGGTCTTCCTAAAATATACTGATGAATAAATTTTCTGTTTTCGACATCACCAATTAAATACTTTGGTATATCGAATCTGTCTTCTGCTCTCACCATTACTGACCAAGTAAAACTTTCACTTGTCAATTCTCTAATAGATTCATTTGGTATTATTTTGATAAAGTCACTTAGACCATTTAATCTAACAAAGTTAATTTTTCGGTTATCTTGATGATTCATAAAAGTTTTATTAGCTAAACCCTTTTGTTTAACACGATATAATATATCATCATCTTCCATACCCCAATTCCAATAACCATTTGAGTATCCATTGATTTGTTCATAATGTTCTTTTGTAAATAATATACATCCACCAAAGTACTCTTGATATTTTAATCCGTAGTCAAATTGTTTTACATGGACTGCCAAGTGTTCCACTTTGTCAGGATAAGAGTAGTCACAAGACTCATCTTCAGGCAACATATCAATGTCGTGAAAACAAAAGTAGTCGAATCCTTCTTGACGAGCAACATCAAAGGCTACATTTTTCGAGGTTCCTCTATTGAACCCACTAACAGAATCAGGATAGACTTGGTTGGCTACAAAAATTTTATATTCAATATCCTTATCCTTAAAGAACTCATCCATATGAGGAATGAATTTTTCTAAATGTTGTTCCCTCTTGTAATGTGGAACACATATTGCTAATTTCTTACTCATTTAATTTTTTTACTTGTTTGGTTAAATATTCTGACCATATCTCATCACCTTTTGGAGTTGGATGTAAGGTCTCGTCTAAATTTTTATCAGTAACCTGTTCCAGCTGATTGTTAATTTTATAGTCTTGAGGTACTTTTTTCCAAAGTGATTTCAAACTATAATAAGTAGGTGGATTATCATATCCTAATAATTTTTTTGGTTTTGTATCTTCCAACTCATCAAGAGTCTTTTCAAAATAATCTATTGTATTTTCTCCAAAAGGATAGAAAGTATTGTAAAAAATGTTCTTGATTGATTTACTTTCTAAAAAAATTTTTAAAGTAATAATCTGATTAAAGAATCTTATGTATGAATTGACCTGCTCTGTTAATGGTAAAGTTATTTCATCTGAAAAAGAAAAATCTAAACTTTTATTTCCTCCACGAATAAAATTAGATGTTTCCCAATACCTTGAAGAGACATATTCTCCATTCTTAAACCATTCAAACCTTGTCGGAGATGTCCATCCGATTATTACAAATAATTCTTCTAAATCACAATCAATATCATTAGTGTTTTCTGTCCACAACTTTCCTTCTGTTTCTATCCTTGTTATATCCCTTATAACGCTTCTAAAAGTCCTATCATTAGAGGTTCCACTCATTCCATTATTCGCATCAATATAGTTTATTTTTTTCGATAACATTGAACTCCAAGTTGTATACTGAGGGCCTCGATAAACATAGGAATCACCTATCGTATATAAAATTTTACTCATCGGTTACAGATATGAAGTCATGTTTTTCTAAAAATTGTTCTTCATTATTTACTTTGTATTTCAAAGAACTCAGTCCATCTTTTTTGTAGTCTTCTAATCCTCTTCTTACTTTATTAAAAAAGAAAATTTGATTTTGACGAGATTCATAATGAACATACTTTGTATTTGACCACCCATTTTCTTCGTGTTCTAAACAAGTGAATTTACCATCTCTTCTATTAGGTATCAAAATATCAGCTCCTATTTGAACACTTTCTTCAGTAAGGATACCACCTTTTATTATTGCGTGATTATCATTTCCACTTTTATCTATAATTCTTCCATTTACCACATTATCAAAGTCCCAATAACCGACAACATTTTTAGCTGATTTATATGTTTCACTACCTGATTTCCAACCAAAATATTCTTTTTGTTTAGTGGTGATGTATGGAATACCATCATTGAAGATAGTTTTTACTTCTGTTGGATTAATTGATTTATTCCACATAGATATTTGTGCGACCATTCCTTTGAAATATCCCTCATCACCGTGTCTAGCGTTAGGATTAGCACATCCAATATAATAAGGAATTACATTAGTTTTTCTTTGTGATGTAAAAAAATCTTTTGGTGAGTTATTTACTTCTTGTCCGTTCACATACAATCTCAACCTCTTTGTAATGTGGTCTAAAGTAAAAACAACATGACACCATTCTGAATTTTTTCTATCAGAAACAACCATATGTTGCTCATCTTCATTATCCCATAGACAGGCTTTATATTGCATACCACTTGTGAACGCTATACCTGTATGGTGACCCGGTCTTGTGAATATATGAAATTCATCATAGTCTTTATTATCATCAAGAAGCAAATCTTCACTCGGTTTAACCCAAGCCTCAATACTAAAAGAACCATCAAGAGTTTTTGATATTGATGGTGATAAAGGTATCTCACAATAATCTTTACCATTGAACTCCATTACATCCATTATGGTAGTTTTAGTAGTTTTACCTCTACCAACCCATTGTTGTTCTAATGGAATACCACCCTTTCTACACCTATATAGTAAATCATCATCTTCGAATCCCCAACCCCAATATTTGTTAGAGAATCCGTTTATCCATTTAAAGTGTTCTTTGTTAAATAATGTAACCCCACCTATGTATTCAGGATATATCAATTTATATTTAAATTTACTCAATCTTGATGCGAGATGTGTTGGTTTATCTACCCAAGAATAATCACAAGATTCATCTTCTGGTAACATATCGATATCGTGAAAACAAAAATAATCATATCCTTGTTTTTCTGATATTTCATATCCTACATTTAACAACCAACCACGATTAAATGGTTTATCATTATCTTGTTCAATTACAAATATCTTGTAATCAATATCAGATAAAAATTTATCCATATGGGGCACAAATCGAGCCAGATGTTCCTCTCTATCACGATAAGGAACAATGATAGCTAACTTTGGATTTTTACTTAACAAATTTTATCCAAATAGTTTTTTAACTACTGATTTCTTCTCACCTTCACTTTTACCAAGTAATTTAGCCAACTCTGTTGCTACATCTGAGGCATTAGCCTGAGGTTGAGAAGGTTGTGGTACTTGAGGATTTTCAACATAACTTTTTATTATGTTGTAGATTTCCCAAAGTTTCCAATCGATAGCCTCAACTTTTTCTTCCAAATTAGTAAGACTCTTAACAACTAATGTGTCCAACTCTTTGGTTTGTGCTGTGCTTGTATCTAAGACATCTCTTGCGTCTTCTGTTTTCTTTCTTGTTGCCATAATAACTCCTTAAACTACAACTTCTATTATTTCGTGTTTATCTTTATAGTTTTCTCTATTTACAATTCTAAATCTTGTATTGTTCAAACCATCTTTTTTCGAATTCTTTTCGAAATCACGAATTTTTTTATTGAAAATATTTTTATTGGTTCTAATATGTGGATGTGAACTATCTTCTAAATTTCTTAAGTTTTGTAGATTATGAACATCACCTATATAACCATAATAACCATTTCTTCTATAAGGTAAATATCTATCTTCTGAGGTTTTCACTAATTTTTTGCCGTATTTAATATTTAGTCCATTAAGGTGATTGTTGTTACCACTCATATCAAAAATAATATCATCATAACCTGATTCAAAATTATAATGTGCTACGGGTATCTCAGATGTGGAAAATTTACCCGATTTACTAACACCATCTGTAAATACTTTGAACATTTCTGAATCTGACAATGAATTGTTCCATAAACCAACATCGCCTATATAACCTTTACAAAAATTTCTCCAAGAATTAGCTCTTGGGTTTCCAACTCCTATGTAATAATCCTTTGAGTGATAATCTAATGGTTTAGTATACATTTCAACTTCACTAATAAGTTGACCATCGATATATAAACACATTTTACAATTATCAACATCTACAGTCAATCCACAATGATACCACCTCTTTACGATAATGGGTTTCGAATGTATTATAGTTGGATTTTCTTGATGTTCATCCCATACTACAGCCTTAACCTTACCTTCGTAGGTTATTGAAATACCACTATGGTAACCTGGTCTACCAAATAAAAAGTACTCACATCTATTATTATCAACTTCAGCACCATGAGGTGGAAAATCATCAACACTAAACCATAAAGACATTGAAAATGAATGTGAAGTCGTTTTGGAAATTTTATTATTTGTAATTTTCACACAACCATAAGAGTTAATCCCATTGAAAACACCATAAGACTTTTTGACAGGTTTATCTTTTTGTACACGAAGTCTAAAACCATTGGAAACTAATCTAACAAGTAAATCTCTGTCCTCATATCCAATACCCCAATAATCATTTGAGTATCCATTAATTGACTCAAATTGTTGTTTGTCTATAATAATCGAACCACCAAAATGAGTATCATTTACGAGAGCAAAGTCATCATAGCTATCAATTTCTTGATGTTCACCAAACTCGATTGGTAAAAGACCATCATATAGACAAATAGGTTTTTGACTATACGAATAATCAAAGTTTGATAAAGGAATAAAATCGATGTCGTGGAAACAAAAGTAGTCAAATTGATTTTTCATAAGTGAGAAACCTATATTGAAAAGTTTTCCCTTGTTCAAAGGTCTATTAGATTTTTGCTTTACAAACACTAATTTATAATAAAAATCTTTTTGTTGCACGACTGCACCAAAGTGTTCGGCAAAATTATCTATTAGATATTCATTGTATGGTATTATAATGGCAAGTCTCTTCATACTTTATACTCTAAAGATTGTACTCTTATTTTATCCCATTGGGTATAATCAGAATAATTTTTTGATGCTCTTTCTATCATAAATCTCTCATCATTTATGTTTATTCTACCAAAATTATCAATAATATAATCAAACATTTTTTTATATTCCTCGTGGAAAGTATAACTTTTTTTAATTCTCGATACATCCCTTAATCTATTTAAAACCGATACATCCCATTTGAAATGATTTACCTGTATAAAACAATCACCGACTGGATATCTCAAGTCATGCATCCATCTGTCTCCATAGGTATCTTGACCATCAATCATCGCGTAATGTTGACCATTTGTCACTTGTATATCACCTTTCATTACCACGGTTTTGTTAGGACAAGCATTTGAAATAGGATATCTAAATGTACCAGCCAAAGGAAACTCATTCCAAATATCACTATCATCATCTATGGTTGGGAA
>MDSZ01000948.1_pt1 | contig 16398 bp, 15 predicted proteins | sample 811201 | NCBI WGS metagenome assembly MDSZ01 (sample SAMN05326647, study PRJNA326480) | marine metagenome | isolation source: seawater | place: Indian Ocean: North | collected 2010
ATGTAGCAAATGCTTTCTCTTTTGCAAGTAGGGATGAGGCTAGTGGCAAGATATATAATTTGGGAGCTGATGCTCCCCAAACGATTAACAGGTTAATACAACTATTAGGTGGTGGTGAGATAGTGTATATCCCAAAAAGACCAGGCGAGCCAGAGTGTACCTGGGCTAATACGAAGAAAATCAAAGAAGAGCTGGGGTGGAAACCGACTGTTTCGTTTGAAGAGGGAGTAGAAAATATGCTCAAAGACATCCATAGATGGAAGGATGCTCCGCTTTGGAATGAAGAAAATATTGAAGAGGCTACAAAAAGTTGGTTTAAATACGTAGGACAAAGAGATTAGATGAGTACTCCTTTTTTCGACAAATATAAACATAAAGTTCTTAAGATTGACGAATTGCATGAGCTTTTAGGAGTTTTTCCGAGAAAGAAAAAAGTGATTATGTGCCATGGTGTTTTCGATGTTGTGCATCCTGGACATGTAAGACATTTAGTCTACGCAAAATCAAAAGGGGATATCTTATTAGTAAGCATTACTTCTGATAAGTTTATAAATAAAGGAATTTATAGACCGCATGTACCAGAAAATATAAGAGCCTTGAATATTGCTGCTTTTGAGATGGTAGACTATGTTTTGATTGATAATCATAAGACACCTATTGAAAATATAAAAAAAATAAAACCAAATTTTTTTGCAAAAGGATTTGAGTATACTTCTCATGAAGGTCAAAAAATTGAAACAATTAGAGAAATTAATACTCTTAAATCTGTAGGGGGAAAAATGATATTTACTCCTGGTGACGTAGTTTATTCATCATCAAATTTTTTAAATTTAACAAGACCAAATATTAAATATGAAAAACTTATTGAGATCATGAGGTCAAATAGAATCACATTTTCTCAAATTAAGAATATCATAAAAAGATTTAAAAAAATAAAAGTGCACGTGGTAGGCGATACCATTGTTGATGAATTATTAAATACTTTTTTGATTGGAGGACAAATCAAAACTCCTACCTTAAGTTTATTGGAGGGTAAACTTGACAAATATGCTGGTGGTGCAGCAATAGTTGCATCACATTTGGCAGCTTCTGGAGCTAAAGTTCAATTTACAACAGTTCTGGGAAATGATGACAATAAAAAATTTATTGTCGAAAAGCTTAAAAAATATAATGTAAAATTAAATTTTTTTGTTGAACGTAATAGGCCAACTACTACTAAAAAAGTTATAGTTAACAAAAATCATAGATTAGTTAAGTTAGATAAACTTGATAACACACCGATTAATGAAAACACGTTGAACAAAATAAAAAAAAAAATTAAAGATATAAAGGTAGACGGAGTAATTTTTAGTGATTTTAGACATGGAATTTTCAACAAAACAAATATCGAAATTTTTTCAAAAGCAATATACAAAAAAAGTTTGAAAATTGCCGATAGCCAAGTTGCTACTAGATGGGGAAATATTACTGAATTTAAAAATTTTGATCTTATTACCCCTAATGAAAAAGAGGCAAGGTTTTCAGTTGGAGATCAAGACTCAACCGTTGATAGATTGACACAACTGCTACATGAAAAATCAAAAAGCAAAAACATAATTCTTAAACTTGGTGAAAAGGGAATTTATTCTGTTTCAAAAGAAAAAAATATAGATCATAAAGGATATTCACTCGACTCTTTTGCAGACAATGAAATTGACCCAGTTGGAGCTGGAGATGCATTATTAGCATATTCAACCCTTTCAATGATAACAACAAAATCTTTATTGATATCATCAATCATTGGTTCTTTTGCCGCTGCAATAGCTTGCGAAACTAATGGAAATAAACCTATTACAACGGATCAATTAACTAAGAAGATTTCACAAGTACAAAAAGATTCTAACAAATATTATGAAAAATGATTTTAAATATTTAATTGTGGGTCTTGGAATACAAGGAAAAAAAAGAGCTTATGTTGATAAAAAAAATCTTGTAGGAACAGTAGATCTTTTAAACAAAAATGCAGACTATAAAAAAATTAATGAAGTTCCTCTAAATTTGTATAATTCAGCTTATGTGTGTGTTCCGGATAAAGAAAAAATTAAAATTATAAGCTATTTGATTAAAAATAAAAAAAATGTTCTTGTTGAGAAGCCTTTAATATCAAGTGAAAAACAATTAAAAAGAATTTTTAATTTAGCAAAAAAAAATAAATGCATTTTGTATGTAGCCTACAATCATAGATTTGAACCTTTTTTGTTAAAGATTAAAAATCTTTTAAAAGAAAAAAAAATTGGAAAAATATATTTTTGTAATATTTTTTATGGAAACGGAACATCTATATTGGTAAAAAAAAGTACCTGGAAAGATCAAAGCAAAGGTGTTTTGTCTGATATTGGTTCTCATTTGCTTGATATTGTTTTTTGGTTATTTAATTTAAAAAAAAATGTTTATTTTAAAAAAATGATCTCAAAGAAATTTGAAAATCATTCTTATGATTACTCTTTTATTACAAGTAATCTTAAAAATATGCAGATAAATCTAGAAATGACATATTGTATGTGGAGAAATTCATTTAAATTAGATATTATTGGTAATTTAGGCTCTATTCACATGGATTGTTTATGTAAATGGGGGCCTTCAAAATTAATATTAAGAAAAAGAGTTAAACCTTCAGGCGTGCCTAAGTCTAAAGTATATGAAATAAGTATGAAGGATCCAACTTGGAAAAGAGAACATGAATATTTTAAAAGATTGATAAAAAGATCTTATGTATCAAATCAGGTGAAAAAAAATATTTGGATAAACAATAATATAAATAAGATTTAAATGAAAATAGGTTTTTTTGGGATGAGCCATCTTGGCTTGAATTATTTAGCTGCAAGTGCTGCAAGAGGATTTAAAGTAATCGGCTATGATACAAACAATTCTTTAATAAAAAGTTTAAATCTTGGGACTAAAATATTTGATGAACCAAATTTATTTTCAAGAATTAAAAAAGACAAAGAAAAGATTTACTTTACAAGTGAATTAGAAAATTTAAGAGATTGTAGTCTTATATTTATATCCTCAGATGTGCCAACAAATCACAAGGGTCAAAGCGATTTATCATTCATCAAGAAAAATATAAATGTTTTGAAAAAAAAATTTAGTAATAAAAATTTAATAGTCATGTCCCAAGTTCATCCTGGATTTATGGAGCATTTAAATTGGAAAAAGAATAAATTATTCTATCAAGTAGAGACGCTAATTTTTGGGAAAGCATTTATAAGAGCATTTAGACCCGAAAGGATAATTTTAGGTGTTTATGATATTAATAAAAAAATCGATAAAGAAATCTTAAATTACTATAAAAAATTTAATTGTCCTTTGATTAAAACAAATTTTAGAACATCAGAGTTAATTAAAATTTCAATTAATATATTTTTGATTTCCTCAATAACTACAACAAATATTATCTCAAATATTTGTAAAAAGATTGGAGCAAAATGGAACGATATTGAAGATTCTTTGAGGTTAGATAAAAGAATAGGAGAATTTGCATATTTAAAACCTGGACTTGGAATATCTGGAGGAAACTTAGAGAGAGATTTAGTAAATGTAATTAATGTTTCAAAAAAATATAAAATTGACTATAGTCTTTTTAACCTTTGGAAGAAAAATTCTTCGTACCAAAAAAAATGGATATCCAGAATAATTGAAAAAAATATAAAATTCTCTAAATTGAAAAAATTGGGCATTTTAGGTCTGAGTTATAAAGAAAATACAGATTCTATTAAAAACTCGCCATCAGTAAATCTGATTAATAACCTTAAAAAAAAACAGTTATATGCCTATGATCCAGCAATCAAAAAACTTAAAAATAATAATGTTACTTTATGCAAAAGTTCTCTAGAAGTTATAAAAAAAACCAGCATAATTTTTATCATGACACCATGGAAAGAATTTAAAAGCTTGAATGAAAATATTTTTTATAAAAATAAGATTAAATTGATAATAGATCCTTTTGGATTAATGATTAGTTCATCAAATTTTTTTAACAAAAAAAAAATTAAATATTTTTCGTTACAATAATATCATGAAAAGAAAAAGAGTAGTAATAATTGGTTCTGGTGGTTTTATATCCTCCGAGGTTGAAATGCTTCTTAAAAAAAAGAAAAAAAAATTATTTTTAATTTCGAGAAAAAAGATTGATTTAACAAAAAAAAATGAAGTAAAGAAATTAAAAACAATAATAAAAAAGGATGATTTGATTCTATTTATTGCTGCAAAAGCACCTGCAAAAAATTTCAAAATGTACAGTCAGAACATTAAAATGGTCAATAATTTCTCAAAAGAAATGTGGAATAAAGAGTTTAATAAATTAATTTATATAAGTTCAGATGCTGTATATTCTGACAGTAAATCTAAATTATTCGAAAATTCTAAAAAAAAACCAAATAATTGGCACGGTTTAATGCATGCAAAAAGAGAGAAAATATTTAAAAAATTTTTCAATAAGAAGAAACTTTTAATATTAAGACCAACTTTAGTTTACGGCAAAAATGATCCCCATAATAGTTATGGCCCAAACAAATTTTATAGAGAGTCTATTAAACTAAATCGGATAAATATTTTTGGAGATGGAGAAGAATTAAGAGATCACATTTGGATTGGAGATTTATCTAAATTAATATATAAAATAATTTTTTCAAATTTAAATGGAGATTTTAATTTAGTTTCTGGTAAATTAATTTCTTTTTATAATATTGCTAAAATTATTAGTAGATTACACGGATCTATTATTGTTAAAAAAAAAAGAAAAGGAAAAATGCCTCATAATGGATACAGACCAATTAGCAATTTAAAGATACTAAAATACTTTTCGAAATTTAAATTTCATAAAATTGAGAATATTATCAAAAATTACTAATATGGCAGAAATAAATTTACTATCCTCTCTTCCTAAATCAAAAAGGGTCATAAGTGAAAGGAAAGAAAAAAAAACTGACGAACATATAAAAATTTCTAGGCTTTATGGAAAGGAATATTTCGATGGTCCTAGAGAATACGGATACGGAGGCTATAATTATGATGGCAGATGGAAACCTGTGGCAAAAGATATAATGAAACACTATAATTTAAGTAAAAAAAGCAAAGTGCTAGACATAGGATGTGCAAAAGGTTTTTTGGTAAAAGATCTTGTAGATTTAGGAATAGATGCTTATGGTTTGGATATATCTAAGTATGCAATTGAAAATGCGCAATTAGATATTAAAGATAGACTAACAGTTGGAAGTGCTGAAAAATTACCATTTAAAGATAATGAATTTGATTTTGTGATATCTATAAATACTATCCATAATCTAAATAGAAATTTATGTAAAAAGGCAATAAAAGAAATGCAAAGGGTTTCAAAAGGCAAGGAATTCATTCAAGTAGACTCTTATAAATCAGAGGAACAAAAAAAAGTTTTTGAGAGCTGGGTTTTAACTGCAAAGTTTTATGGATATCCAAATGAATGGTTAGAACTTTTTAGAGAATGTAATTATACTGGAGATTGGTATTGGACTATAATAAATTAGATGAAAAGCATAGATATTAATAAAAACTTTAGATTAGATGATTCAGTTGAAAGATGTAGAAACTATAGAAAAAGAATTTTAGATATTTCCCAAAATGTGTCTGCTTTACACGCCGGTGGAGCATTTTCATGCGCAGAGATATTAGATGTTATCTACTATGGTTTGATGAGAAAAAAAAATAAGAATGAATTTATTGATGATTTTATTTTATCTAAAGGTCATAGTAGTATCTTACAATATTTAATTTTGAATGATTTTGGTTTTCTTAGTAACGAAGATATAGATTTATATTGTAAACCAGGTGGAAAGCTTGGCTGTCATCCAGATTATGGTGTTCCAGGGATTGGTGCATCAACAGGTTCTTTGGGTCATGGTATGGGAATTGCAACTGGTATTGCACAATCATTCAAAATTTCTAATTCAGACAGTATTGTATATTTAGTCATTAGCGATGGCGAATTACAGGAAGGATCAACCTGGGAGGCAATGATGATGGCGGCAAACTTAAATTTAGATAATATAATATGTATTCTGGATCATAATGGTTCTCAATCTTTTGGTAGCACAAAAGATACCCATCCAAAATTTTATCCTATCAGAGAAAAAATAGAGAGTTTTAATTGGCAATGTTTTGAAGTTAATGGACATTCTCAAAAAGAAATTTGTTCTATTTTTGACCAAAAGTTTGAAAAAAAACCATTGTTCATAATTTGTAATACAGTTAAAGGTAAAGGTATATCTTTTATGGAAAATCAACCAATTTGGCATTATAGATCTCCTTCGAAAGAAGAATATAAATTAGCATTAAAAGAATTAGGATTTTCCTCATGAGAAATTATTTTGCAGAGGCTCTTTATAATGAAGCGAAGCAAAATACTAAAATTTGTGTAGTAGTTGCAGACATTTCTCCAGCAGGATCAATGCAAAAATTTAGAGCTGAATTTCCAGATAGATTTATAAATTGTGGGGTTGCAGAACAATCAATGATAGGAATAGCTGCAGGACTTGCATTAAAAGGATATAGACCTTTTTGTTATACTATAGCAACATTTACACTTTATAGACCTTTTGAGATGGTAAGAGTAGATTTGTGTTATCAAAACTTACCAGTAACAATTATTGGGATGGGTGCTGGATCTATATACTCTACTCTGGGGGGAACACATCAATCCATAGAAGATATATCTATCGCAAGCTCAATTCCAAATATGAATGTATTAGCACCATGCGATCCACTTGAAATGAAAGAAGCAACAAAATGGTGTGCAACAAAAAATACTGGGCCAGTATATATGAGGCTCGGCAAAGTCGGGGAACCAATATTAACTGAAAATGCGATTGATAATTTTGAATTTGGAAAACTTCGATATATAAAGAAAGGTAGTATAACTGCAATTTTATCTTATGGTGTAACTACTAAATTGGCCAAAGAATTAAATGATGAATTTAAGAAAAAAGGTCAGGATTGTTCTCTTGTTTCATGTCATACATTAAAACCATTAGATGTTGAAGGCATTAAAAATATATTAAATACACATCAAAAAATAATAGTAATTGAGGAACATGTGCCACATGGAGGATTGTCCTCAAGAGTAAAAGAGATAGCCCAAGATTTAAAAATTAATAAAGAGATTAAATGTTTTACATTGCAGGATAAGTTTTTCCATTTTTATGGAAATCATGATCAATTATTAGATTTACATGGACTTTCTTTAAAGAAGATCTTAAGAAAAATCTAATTTAGATGAAAAAAAAATTTAAAATAGTACCAACCAATAGACAAGAAATAATACACTTTATTGAAAGAATTAAAGATTTCCCAAATCACATTAATCTAGTAACAATTAATGAAAATATCTTAAAAAAAAAATTGCTTTTTTTTTTAAATAGAAAAAAAATTCAAACTATTTGGTCAGATAATATAAAGATTGGTTTTTTAATTAAAAATCTAAAAAAAAATTTTATTTTTTTTGATTTTTTTGCGTATAGTCTTAAATATTTGGATCTTTCAGATTTAAAACATTTTAATTTAGCTAACAAAAAAGATCTTTTAAAAAGGTCAGAATGTTTAAAAAAAAATTTTACAAAGGAACAGCTATTAGAAAGGAAAATTCAATTTATTTCAATGTATGAAAAAAAGAATAAAAGAGTACTTATTTTAGGACCGAAAATAAGAAATACGAATATAGAAAATAAACTAATAAAAAGTGGATACAAAGTAGAAATATATAACAAGGTTGTTAACTTAAAATTTTTGGAAAAGAAAAAATTTGATTTTATTATTTCAAGTGGATATCCCTTTAGAATTAATAGTCAAATTATTCAAAAATTTAATAGAAGAATAATAAACCTTCATGCAACTTTTTTGCCATGGGGAAAAGGAATAGGAACAACATTTTTTTCTTATTTATTACAGCAACCAACTGGCATAAGTATTCATTATATAGACACTAAATTTGATACAGGTGATATAATTTGTAGACTTCGAATAAATGAAAAAAGTAATGATACAACTCGTACGTTTTACAAAAAGTTATTACAAAAACTTGAAAGACTATTCATTAATAATTGTGATAAAATTTTAGAAAGAAGAATAAAAACTGTAAAACAAAAAACCTTCAAATTACAAACTAGATATTATTCTCGATCTCATTTTGAAAAGATTGTTAGATTGCTTCCAGAAGGTTATGACACGAAACTATCTGAATTACATATTCATGGGATTTTAATCAAAAAAAATATTCAACTTATAAATTTTTTAAGATGAAAAAAAAAAAAATTTTAATCACTGGTGGTAGTGGATTTATAGGAAAAAATATAATCGATATTTTACAAAAGAAAAATTTTACAATTTATAGTTTAACAAGAAAACCAAAAAAAAATAAAAAAAATCTTAAATATATAAAAGATAATTTATTAAATGATATCAAATTTGATAAAACATGTGATGTAATAATACATTGTTCTGCAAAATCCCCTGAAAAAAATAAATTTAATTATAATGACTATAAAAATAATATTTTAATGACAAAAAATCTTTTAAAGTATACAGAAAAATATAAACCGAAAAAAATTATTTTTCTATCTTCTCTGTCAATTTATGGAAATATTGTCAGCAAAAAAGTTACTGAGAAAACTAGAATTCAAAATTCAGATTTATACGGAAAAAGTAAACTTGAATGTGAAAATTTACTTAAAAAAATTTCAAAAAAAATTCCCGTTGTTTCAATAAGACTACCGGGAGTAATAGGAAAAAATTCAGTTAGGAACTGGCTTAGTAGATTAATAGGTGATATTAAATTAAATAGATCTATAAATATTTATAACTTGGATGGTTTTTTTAATAATACGATTCACGTAAATGATTTAATAAAATTTATTGTAAAACTTATAAATCTAAAATTCAAAAAATTTAATAAGGTTTGTTTGGCAACAAAAAAACCTATCAAAATCTATGAAATTTTGAATTTATTAAAAAAAAATTATAAATTTCAAAATGAAAAAATAAATATAAATCGAACTAAAAAAAAAAATTTTCTTATCGACTATCGGTTTGCAAAAAAAAACTTTAATTATATTCCTACTTCAACTAAAAGTAGTTTATTAAAGTTTATAAAAGAAAATAATTTTTAGTATGAAAAAAGCATTAATAATAGGTGGTGGTTTTGCTGGATGTGCTGCTGCTCATCAACTAGAACTATTACAAGGATGGGATGTTACAATTGTTGAGAAAGCTCCATTTTTAGGAGCTGGAGTAAGAACAAATTGGTTTGGAGGACATCCATATACTTTTGGACCTAGACATTTTTTAACTCCATATGAAGAAGTATTTGAATACTTAAATCAAATAATACCGATGAGAAAATGTCCAGAACATGAATTTTTAACTTATGTTGAAAAAGACAATGATTTTTATGCTTACCCAATAAATTTAAATGATGTTAGAAAAATGCCTGACTATAAAGATATTAAATCTCAGATGGATGAAAAAAAAAACCAAGAATTTATTGGAGCGAAAAATGCAAAAAATTTAGAAGAATATTGGATCGGATCGGTTGGAAAGATATTATTTGATAAATTTATTGATAATTATAATAAAAAAATGTGGTTAGTAGACAGTTGTAAAGATATAGATACTTTTAATTGGTCACCAAAAGGAGTTGCATTAAAAGATGGACCAAGAGCTGCATGGGATAGTGCTATTTCAGCTTATCCTATAGCCTCAAATGGTTATAATGATTATTTTGATTTTGCTACAAAAAATGCGAAAGTAATCTTATCAAAAACATTTGATGATTTAGATATTAATAAAAAAAGGGTTACAATTGATAATGAAAAATATGTTTTCGATATTATAATCAGTACAGTTTCTCCAGATTTATTATTTAAAGAGTGTTATGGAAAATTAAATTTTTTAGGAAGAGAATTTCATAAATTAGTTTTTCCAACTGAAAATGTTTTCCCTGAAAATGTTTTTTTTCTATATTATGCTAATGATGAAAAATTTACAAGAATGGTTGAATTTAAAAAATTTACAAAACATAAATCCAAAACCTCATTGGTTGGTTTAGAAATTCCTAGTCTAGGTGGAGGAAAACATTATCCTCTTCCATTTAAAAAAGATCAAAAATTAGCTCAAAAATATTTAGATGATTTGCCAGATGGATATTTTTCAATAGGAAGAGCAGGAACTTATCTTTATGGTGTGGATATTGATGATTGCATTAGACAAACTATGATAATGTCAGAGATGATAAAATCTGGAAGTCAAGACTCTCCAGTACCTGGAGAAGAATATAGATTTCCAGAATTAAAAAAATAAAATTATTATGAAACTTGCAATTTTTGGTGGAAAAAAAACAAGACGTAAGAAGATGCCTTCAAGAAACTCTTTTGGTATCCAAGAGAATAAAGAAGTGAATAAAATGATAAGATATTATAAGTCCAAAGGCGAGGATCCAAAATATTCTGGAGTTTGGGAAGAAAAATTTTGTAAAGAATTTTCAAGATTTATGGGAGGTGGATACGCGGATGCTGTTGCAACAGGTACTGGTGCCATATATGTAGCAATGAAGGCTCTAGAATTACCAAAAAATTCTGATGTTTTAATCTGCCCAGTCACATGTTCTGGTAATTTTTCTTGTATAACAGAACAAGGTCATAATCCAATTTTAATTGACTCTGAAAAGGACAGCTACAATACAAGTTTAAAAAAGATTAAAGAAAGAATTACAAAAAAAACAAAATTAATTCAACTTACACATGCTGGAGGTGAACCAATAAAAGATATAAAAGAAATTTCATTATTTGCTAAAAAAAGAAATATTTTTCTTCTAGAGGATTGTAGTCAGTCAATAGGAGCCGAGATAAATAATAAAAAGGTTGGTAATTTTGGCGATATCGCTGCTTTTTCAACAATGTACAGAAAAAATTTAGCTGCAAATTCCTCTAGCGGAATAGTTTTCACAAAAAATTTTAAGTTATATAGAAAAGCTCTAGCATATGCTGATAGAGGTAAAATTTTATGGAATAAAAAATTAGACCTCAGAGACCCTAAGCATAGTTTGTTTCCAGCTTTAAATTGGAATACTGATGAATTTTCCTGTGCCATGGGTTATGCAAATTTAAAAAGATTGAATAAAACAAATAATATGAGGAAAAAATTTTTAGAAATATTGATAAAACTTTTAAAAAAACAAAATATAAAATCGTGTAAACCTTTAAATTATAATAGAGGTTACGCTCCTTTTTATTTTCCTATTCAATACGATATCAAAGTTTTAAGAATTTCAAAAAAGAAATTCACCGATGCTTTAATTAAAGAAGGGATACCTTTAGGTTGGCATTATGGTTGTTTGGTCTCTAACTGGAATTGGGCAAAAAAGTATTTAAGTGATAAATTTAAGTCAAAAAATGCTCTTTTAACTAGAGATAAATGTTTTCATCTTTATTTGAATGAAAATTACGGATTAAGAGAGGCAATAGATATTGCCAATTCTATAAAAAAAATAGAGAATTATTACAGCTAAATGAATTATAAGATTCTTAAACTATCTAATAAGCATCAAAAAAAAATATCTCCATTTTTAGAAATTATTAGATTACAAATTAAAAAAAAAAATAAAAAATTTGATGGTAATTTATCTTTATTACATAATTTTGTAGAAAAAAGTAAAATTAATAAAATTAGAATGACATCTTTTAATTTGATAAATAAATCAAAGTGGCAAAAAATAATTAAAGAGATTGCTTTTGATGAAATAAAAAAAATTTTAGGCCCAGATTTATTGATACAAACAAAGCTTAATTTATCTATTCAAATGCCAGGTGATACCTCATCATTATTACCTGCACATTCGGATACCTGGTCCTCTGACAGCCCATTCCAATTAAATTTGTGGATTCCACTCACAAATACTTATTCGACGAATTCTATGTTTATGTTTACTGAAAAAGAAACATTAAATTTGTTCAACAAAATTTCTAAAGATAAAAAAAAAATTCAAATTAGAAATCCAAATAAAAAAGATTTTATTAAGTTAAAGTTTGGTCAATTATTGATTTTTAATCCTGGTATTCTTCATGGAAATGTTATTAATAAAACAAAGCATACAAGAGCTTCACTAAATGTAAGAATTAAATCTATTTTTTCACCTCAGCCAGGAGATGAAAATAATGATAGAAAGTTTGGAACATATTATAATTTATTTAATGTTTCAGAGAATACAAAATTTGCATTAAAAATACTTAAAAGTAGAATTTTAGATTGAAAAAAAAATTTTTAACATACACTCTACCTAGACCATTTTTTAAATATAATATTCCTATAGCTATTCAAAGTTGCTACCTAAGAGATTATGCAAAAAAAAATGGTTTATCATTTAGTTTACCCATAACTGAAATAGTGAAAAAAAATTCATATTTTATGTTTAAAAAATTTTTTTTAAAAAAAAAGATTAATATAATTTTGACTTCAATATTTATGCTTCCTATAGATAACACTAAATTGATTAAAAAAATTTTAAAAGACGTTCATCCAGACTCATCTTTTCATTTTGCTTTGGAAAATTTAAAATTAAAAAAAAAGAATATACTTGAATGGCAAAAAAATTATATTCTCATAAATAGGCTATCCACAGATTATAAGAAATTAAATCTAAATAATTTTTTAAAAAAAATAACAAATGCAAATTAAAAAAATTATCTTCCTCTTAATAATTTTTAACTTATTCTGTAACCAAATTATTTTTGCTCAAAATACCAAGCAAGACATTTTAAAAATTTATATTGAACTTGATAAAAGAACCTATTTAGAATTAAAAAACTTATCAATAAGAATCAAAAAAAGTCAGATGATAACTGAAGAATTAAAAAAAAAATTTAATGGCCAACTTTTATTTAAAGGAAAAAAATATCCAATAAGATTATGGTTAGACGGATTAAGTGAAGAACACTTTGGTGGTAAAAATCTAAGTAATAATACTTTTGAGATTAGACTTAAAAATAAAAAATATATTTTAGAAACAAAAAATTTTAGAATATTATCTAAAAAGGCATTCAGAAATGATTATCCTTTATATTATAATGAAATATTGAGTTATTTAGGTTTACCTTATAGACATATCATACCATTAAATTTTTCTGTAAACCTTAGAAATAAAGAAAAAAATTTAAAAAATAGATATACACATGTTTTAGAAGAAAAGATTGATAAAGATTTTTTAATTAAGAATCAGTTGCCAGAAAGTGTTATTTTTGAGAAGGATATTTATAACAAAGAATATATTGAAATAATATACAAATGTAGAAATAGAATATTAAAAAAAGAAGAGTGTATAGCTCTTAATGATGAAAATGAAAAAATAAATAGATTTAAAATCACTAAGAATAAATACGATAAAGATGAAGCAAAATATGCTATAAAAATTTATAAATCTTATTTGGATAAAACCAAAAAACCAGCTGAAGTTTTTGAAATTAATCAAGTTGCGAAAATTTTAGCCCTCCATACTATTTTGAATAACAGTCATGCTTTAGCAGATGGAAATATCAAATTTTATTTTAATCCAAAAACTAAAAAGATATTGATTATACCTACTGATCCTCATAGACCTTTTGAACTAAAAAGAGGTTATGAAAATTTGTCTTCAACACAAAAAATTGTTGCTAAAAATTTTGAATTTTTAAGATATGATTTTTTTACTTCAAATAATTGGTTTGATAATTTGTTACTAGATAAATATTTTGTAAAACAATATTTATATCAATTACATAAAATGGTAGATGATAAAGAGTTTTATGCATTTTTGAATGATATTGACTTTTTTTATTTCAAAAAAGAAGAAGTAGAAAAGATTAATATTATTAAAAAGAATATAATTTTTTTAAGAAAAAAATTTAATAATAAATAAAATTCTAATTACTTGTTTAAGTACAAATAAATTGATTGAAAACAAGATTTAATATAAAGATCAATAAGACATATGGATAAATTAAGTTTTTGTAAAATTATTGATTATTATAATCAAACTGAAAAAAAAAGATTAAAAAATATTCCGAATTCTTTAAGAAGTTTTTTTTTAAGTAATTATTTTGATATTACGTCATACCCTAGAAAAATTGATGAATTCGATGAAATCATAAATTTTGTTGACGAGATGCACGATAACAAAAAAGCTGTTTTAAAATATAGATTTAATGAAGAGGAGTTTATGTTTCTAAAAGAAGCTTTAAATCACGTTGAAAATATTCAAAATCAACTTGATTTTAAAAAAAAAATTTTACCTTTTAGTTCTTTACTTTCAGCTTTCGGTTGTTACAGAATAGTAAAAAATTTGTCATTAAAAGAGAATTCAAAAATTTTTGAAGTTGGACCTGGTAGTGGATATACAGGACTATTATTAAATAAAGATGGTTTTAGATACTCTTCTACTGATAATTCACAAGGTTTTTATTTATGGCAAAGTTTAATTTATAAAGAATTAGACAAAAACTTTGATGAAACCTCTCTAAATGAAGATTTTAAAATTTTTAATAATTTGAACTTATCTCATTTAAAATGGTGGGAATTTGTAAATGTTCAAAAGAACATTGAAAAAAATAATGAGAGTGCAGATTTAATAATTTGTAATCATGCACTAGGAGAACTGACTAAGGAATGTTTACTATATATTATCAAAATTTCAGCTAAACTTTTGTCTAATAATGATAAAAAAAATAGAAATTCATTTTTTTTATCATTATCACCTGGGCAACAACATTTTTCTGATTATTTTGAAATTTTGGAAAAGTTTGAAAAAAATGGGTTCAGCTATATTCAATTCAATGAATTTATATTATTTTTTTTAAAAGATAGTACTCTAGGAAGATTACTTAATTTGAAAAACATTATTCCTAAAAAGGAAAGAAATAAATTATTCATAAAATTGTGCATGAAAATAAATAGAATAAAAAGTTTTAATTCTCTCAACAAAGATACTTCATTGTCGTACTTAAAAAATTTTAGTATTTACAGCACTTCTGAGGGACATAAAACAGCCAAAGATTTATTCGAATACATAGTTAATAAAGATATGTTAGATGATAAATACAATTTTTATAAGTTTATCGGAACAAGTAATCTAAATTTCAATGACTATTAAATATAGATTAAGGATAAAACTAATTAAATTATAACTTAAAATAAATTCAATATTACAAATGTTTTATAATGTAAAAAAGTTATACCAAATTTTGAAGATTTCAAAGTTGGATAATTTTTTGTTTTTATCTTTCATGATATTAATAAATTCATTTATTGAATTAATTAGTATAGGAATGCTAATTCCAATCGCAGGTGTTATTGTTGATGAAAAAATATATTTTGAATTTCAAAATGTTATTTCAAATTCAAATTTTCCTTTTAAAAATATGTTTATTGAATCAAGCAAAAAACAATTCATGCAGATATTGATTTTGTTTACTGGATTAATTTATCTAATAAAATTTTTAATAAATCTTATTTTTTCGTGGTACACGTTATCAATAAGGACCAAGTATGAGCAGATTATATCAAATCAAGTTTTAAAAAATATATCAGAAACTCTTAATTTAGATTTTTTAAATATTTCTTCTTCTAGATTTATAAGCATAATGATGTTTAAGATTGGTAACACAACTAGTTCCCTAATAAATATTATAAATTTTTTTGTTGAAATAATTGTTTTTTCAGTAATTTTACTATTCATCTTTTTAAATTATCCAAAAGAGGCAATTATAATTTTTATTATTTTATCTTTAGTTACTTTTTTATTTTTTATTTTTTATAGAAAAAAAGTTGTTAGATGGAGTGATGAAAGAGGGAAAGCCGGAGATTCGAAACAAAAAAATCTCACAGATTTTTTTCAGGGAATAAGAGAATTATTAGTTTACTCAAAATTTGAAAATTTTTCAAAAGTTTTTTCTGAAAGTAACAAAAAGTGGTTATTTCCTCAAAAAAAAATTCTATTTACAAATTCCTTACCAAAAATTAATTTAGAACTACTTTTTATTTTTTCATTCCTGATAATAATATTTTATTTTGTTTATAATGAGCTTGACTATAATTCAATCATTATAACTTTGAGTATTTTGTTAGTTTTGTCATTAAGATTACTCCCATCAGTAAATAAAATTATCTTTAACTTCAATCAATTTAAGTATGCATCTGAGTCTATACAAGAAGTTTTTAGTTTGTTAAAGATTACAAGTGATCAACCAAATGTTTCTAAAGAAATTATTTTTAAAGATACTATTAATTTGGAAAAATTACATTTTCATTATGAGCATGACAAAAGTATTTTAGAGAATATTAATTTAAAGATAAAATTTAATTCAA
>MDSZ01206123.1_pt1 | contig 16395 bp, 6 predicted proteins | sample 811201 | NCBI WGS metagenome assembly MDSZ01 (sample SAMN05326647, study PRJNA326480) | marine metagenome | isolation source: seawater | place: Indian Ocean: North | collected 2010
AACATATGACATTAACTTATCATTGCTTATAACAGATACAACCATTTGGGATGAACTAAGAAAAGATGGTGAGTCTAATGGCAGTGGTCAACAACTAACTCTAAGGTTTGCTAAGGATATGGATAATAGTACAGTAGATGATTTCATTGAATTAAAGTTTGAAGATTACATTACACAAAGCGTAACTATTCCTTTACCTGAAGATAAAGGGCCAGTACAAGTAGATGTAGTTCTTAGTGCTAGAACATTAGCAGATGCTAAGTATCAAGGAGATTGGAAAATACTTCAATCTGCATCAGGAATATAGGAGGATTCTAAGTAAGTTAGAAATCCTAGTATATTCATTACATTCCACTAACATCGTTTGTTTGTTAGTTTTATAGTTAGGTGGAAAGAAATGAGTGAAGAAAAAATAGTAAGTGATAAGAACAGTTTGTTTGCGACAGTAAACACCGAATGCCATACGATAAGGGTAAGCCCTGATTCGGATGAAGTGCTAAAAGTATGGGTTAAAGAACCCACTTGGCTACAAGTCGAGCAAGCACTATCTTCTGTTATGCAGATGAATGAGACAGGTGAAATGACTCTTGATTTGAATAAAATGTACAAGTTCATGTGTACAGAGTTTGTTGATAAAACAGAACCTAAACTTACTACTTTAGAATTACTTAGACTAAGCCCTTATGTTGGGTCACAGTTAAAAGAAGTCCTCCCAAACCCATTCTTTGATTTACAGGAGGAGGATAAGGGAAAAGCAATTTAATTCGTAGAGCATTAAACGGTAGAGAAGTAGAGCCTACTGTTGCCTTTAGAATTATATTATATTCATACTGCAAGACTTTCTCAATAAGTCCTGCGGAAGCACAACATACATCAATAAAATTAATGAACGAAATGTTACAAATACATGCACAAGTAGAGGAACTGAAATCCAAAGAAATAGAAAAAGAGATGAAGAAAAATGAGCGACGAAGCCAATACTAGGGCAACAGAAGAGTTGTCTAAACTAAGTAGAGCGTTTGATAGGGCTAATACTTCTATAACTAGAACGGGGGAAGCATTTGGTGAACTTGCTAGGAGTAGTCAAGAATGGAATATTATCAGTCGTATTCTTTCGGGTACAGGGTTGTGGAGAGTTCAAAATCAGATTCGTGCGGTTGGTAACATTATCAACGTATATCACAAAAGACAGGAAGAAGCCACTAAATCAACAATAGAAGCAATTGAATCAAACATCAAATTGGCTGAGTCATTAAAAGACATACAGGAGGCTAGAGAGAAGTTAGTTAAAGGCGGTAAAGCATTACTGGATGACCCAGTGTATAATATGTTTAGTGGTGTAGAGGGTGTTGATGCTAAACAAGAATATTCAAAATATTGGGACTTGGCTGAAGAAAGAATAAACAAGGCTAAGAAAAGCGTTAATGAAGCAATAGTAAAATCATTAATGCCTAACGCTACAAGAGATTTTCTTGCAGGAGGTTTTAGAGCAGACAGTGAAGGAAAGGGCGGTGTTATGAACTATTTCAAAGAAAGTAAAGAACAGTTTTTCGGTCAAGGACTTGGAAGACATTTTATTAGAGGAACAGGAGGACTTAGAGATATAGGTATGGCAAGGGATTCAAGAGGTGAAGTTCTGAATAAAACCCCATTTGGCGATAGAAAAATGTATAGACAAAGGATGAATAATATCGCTAAAAAATTGTCACCAATAGCAGGGAAGATAGGTCAGTTTTTCGTTGTAGGTCTTGCTGCTTTATCTAAGTTTTTAATATATTTCTTATTAATAGCAACAGGAATTGCACTTTTAATATTCATATTAAAGAAAATGAAAATAATCGAGGCTTTTAAAAAACTGGAAGAAAAAATAGGTGGATTTCAAATGATATTTGATGGACTTGTTAATTTCTTCAAAGGGTTTGCTAACATGTTTATGGCAGCGTTTGCTGGTGATGGGGGAGCATTATACGAAGGTTTCTTACAAATGGGTAAAGGTATTGTTCAAATATTAGGTGGATTATTGAGAGTTATGGTTCAAACACTATTAGCATTAATTGCAGGAGTTGCTAATGGAATATTCAGGTTCTTGGGGGGAAGAGACGGTAAAATATTTGGGCGCAAAGTTCCACAGTTTGCTAGTGGTGGAGTAAGTAGTGGTGGTTTAGCAATAGTAGGTGAACGTGGGCCTGAACTAGTTAGACTACCTTCAGGAGCAAGAGTACACTCTAATGCTGAAAGTAGAAGAATGTCAGGAGCAGGAGGCAGTACAATACATGTCCATGTTAATGGTAGAGTTGGTGCTTCTGATGCAGAGATACGAGATATAGCGAATAAGGTTGCTAGAGAAATTAATCTAAGGATGAATAGAACAGCACATACTACGGGGAGATTGTGATGGCTGAACCAAATTACAGAGTGTTCTTAGAACTACAAAGAAGGAATGAGTTTGGTAGTGGACAAGAGAACAGAATCTCTTTACTCGCTAGTGACTTAACAGTGTCAACAAGTAAAACAGTAATGAATCTAGGAGTACCATTTTCAGGAGCAGTAAGAGGTGAGTCTCTTAATTTGGCTATGGATATTGGTATGGCTCAGAAAACTGTTAGTGTAACAGGGATATTAGTTGACCAAACTATCACTAAAAAGAAAACAGAAGATGGGGAATCAAAGGCAAGAAGATTTACTTCTTTTGAATTAGCACAGTTGATTCATTCTTACGTTGATGCTAGTACATTTCAAGATGACCAAAACATAAACAAGATTGTTATATTAATTCCAAGCAGAGTTAATCATGATTTTGAATATCATGCAGATACTAATGAGAATACTGATTTGAATGATTGTAAGTTAATACCTTGGTCATGGAAAAACAGAGAATACGATAATGATTTTACTGCTGCCGTTGGTGGAGGTAAAGCATACTTTACTCCATACAATTCTACGGATACGGATTCTGCTACTCTAGGAATTACAGGATTCATCCGTTCATTTTCAACAACAGTTTCAGGACAGGAGTTTCCATCTGTACAATTCCAATTGGAGTTTGAGGAAGCAAAGGTGATAGCGGATAACTTCTTAGATTGAGGGATTAGAAATGGTTAACGCATATGCAGGTAGTCCATACAAACTAGTCTTTCCTCTTTTGTCAAGTGGTTACTTAAATCTAGATTATGACATATCTGTTACTCAAGTAGAACCATCAAGCGATAACGTTGCTACTCCTACTGCTAATACTATTTCTGATGTGAGAGATAGAAGTCCTTGGGATAATACAGGAGCATTTACTATTGAGTGTATTATTACTCCTTACGATGTAAATGGTTTTGCTAAGTATAAAGATGATAGTAATAACAATACCGAGTTTGGTGTATTAGATTCTACTAAAACTCCACCATACCCTAGTGATTTTAATAACAATAGGGCGACTACATATGAAAGTACTAGTGTATTAGGAACATCCAATAGTGCATTACATACTGCTTCTCCTCTTAAGTTAATGATTTTCCATAATACAAATGTGCAATTATATCTAGAGAATACAACTAAAAATAGTTACAATCAACCTGCTGAGTATAAAATAGTGGCTAAGTTCAAATCAACAAATGGCACTTTTCAAACATTAGAAACTGATACACTAATTAAAGCAGAACATAAACTAACAGGATTTTATGATTCTTATGGACACTATGTTGGTAATACTACATCTTATACTAATATAGGAGCAGGTGGTTTAGCAGGACAAGGAGGTAGTAATCTAACACTAGCATTAGGAACACCAATGAATGTTTACAAGTTAGCAAAAGGAACAGAACTTTTTGATTCTGACTTAAACTCTCTTGGTGTGATAGATGATATTAATTACTCAAACGGTGTATTAACAATGAGTAAGGTTCAAACAGTTGCTCAATCTAAAGTGTATATTCATCAAGTTAAGGAAGCATTATACTTAGAACAAATGTATAAGATATCTTTTACATATCTAAAACATGCAGCAGAAATATATCTTGATAACTCTTTACAAGCATCAATGCAACATTTAGAGTCTAATGTAACTTTACATCCTAGTGATTGTCAAATAGGAAAAGGGTCATCTGCTAGTGAACAGTTTTATGGTGAAATATATGAAATAGCAATGCATAGTGGTAATGCTCCAAATCTTTCTACTACCAAAACACTTTCTCCAAGTTATAGTAACATATTATTTTATTACAGGTTTGGTGAGTAAATGGCTAATGACACTACTACTGGTAGAATGTTTTACCCCATTAACGTAGGTAAAAAAGATACTGATGTAACTAGTGACTATGATGATAAAAGAAATGAGTTTGTTAGTGGCGATGCTTTTTCAGATGTTTCAGTTAACCCACAATTTAAAGCAACTAAACTAAACTACGAAAACTCAACAGCAAGTAGTGCCTTTGTTAATTCTGCTAATTTTATTGAAATAAGAAACGCTCCTCATAGTGGTGGTATATCTAATGATAACGCTAGTAGAATTGTAAATAGAATATATCCTGATGGTACTTTATTAGATACTTATGCTAAAAATGGTGATGAAACTAATTCTTTCAAGATAAAGGTATATGATTCTGAAACAACTCCAAGTGGAGCAAATAGTAAGTTCAAGTATGATACTTCTGATTACCCTTCAAGTGGAGTAGTAGGTCTAGATATTGATAACTATGATTACTTTATTTTAATTAACCCTGACCTTACAGGAAATAAAGATTCACATAATCCTTCATTAGTAAATACTTTAGACACTGAAAAACATAATCAAATTAGACCACATTTTGCTAAGATAACTAGAATAACTGCCTTTGATGAGTTTGGTGATGGATTAGAGTTTGAACCTAAATATCCAACAGCAGTTCCTAATCAATGTAATTTTGAGATATACAAAGGGGCTGCAAAAACAGATACATCAGTTGTTGCTGTTAGTTATGGTTTAAGGGGAGACGTTGACGCTAATACGAATAAATACGATGTTACTGTAAGAGCCATTAGACCATTATTCTATTTTTACAATGATAGATTAGACGAAGATAATCAATTAGATTTTTGTGAAAAGTATAATGTCACATCTGAGAGATGGTGGGCTTACGGTACTGAAATAAATATTATAACTCATTCAGCCCATACCCAATATGCAAATACATCTTCTGAAGTTTTTAATATAGCAAGTGCAGATGGACAGAAATTAATTGAAGGCCAATCTATATTTGATTCAAATAATAAATATATTGGTAACATAAAAGAAAAGGTTAGTCAAACCCAATTCAAAATAGATTACTCTAGAGAGGCTTTATCTGCCAGTTCTGCCGGAGTAATAACAGGTATAAACTCACCTAGTCCTAATAGTAGTACTAGTTTTCAAGCAGGAACTCAAACTGTAAGTGATTCAAGTAATAATGGTTTGGATGCTGCTAGTTTTACTTTTGCTATAAGTCAAGTCTTAGGTACTAGAGTTATACAATCTATTTCTATTGCATCAGGAGGAAGCGGGTATTCAGTTGGAGATAGTTTACTTTGTGTAGTAAATGGTGTTAACGTAAGTTTTACTGTTGCTTCTATAAACTCAGCCTCACCTAAAATAAAAATTGGGAAGACTATACAAAACGTAGTCTTTAGAACAGAATCAAAGTTCTCTAATACAATACCAAGTTTAGGAAGAAGTAGAATACATGCAACATTGGTAGATGCTCACAAGACTACTGATAGTGATACTAGTAACACTTCTTTTGATGCAACAAAGTGGGATAGTGCCTTTGTTAAAATGAAAAGACATGCAAATGATTTACTTACCCCTACTGCTAACAGCATTGATGGTGGTTTAACTGGGCCAAATAGATACATTACTTTTGAAAAGGCAGAATACAAGAATAACAAAATAGAACCTGTTAGAGATAGTTCTCTCAATAGTCCTAAAAATAAACTAACTAAAATGGCTCATATAACTACTATGGATAATAGTGGTGTTCAGCATCTAAAGGTTAGAGAAGGAGACATTCTAAAACTAAGAAATAACTTATTCAATGGTAAGTTTACTAAAAAGAAAATAGGAGGGTATGTAAATAAAACTGCTGCCAGTACTTTGACTCTTTATGATATTACAACAGATATAGATTTGCATCATATATTATCAGCAAACGATATTGTTGAGGTAGGAGATTATCATTATGTTGTTAATGCAGTAATCAATAAATCTGCTGATACACAGCAATCTTTTACAATCAATGATTCTAAATTAAAAACCGCTAATACTTGGTCGGGTCGTTTTAATCTAAATGCTATTGGTGATACTCCTGCAATAGAAGTACTAGGTCAGCCTTTGTATGTAATGCCATACTCAGGAGTTCTTAATTTTGAGTTTGAATCAGATGCAGTTGCAAAAATAACAACAGCAGGAGTGTTTCAAGCACTAACTATGAATAATGTAGCAGTGGATAAATCCGATAGTAGAATGCACCTTTCTACTATGACACCATTGAAGTATAATAGTCACGCATTAGAAATAGATTATGCTGATAAGAATAACAAATATGCTAAACTAAAAGACTCTAGTAAAACACTATACCAAAAGTCAACAGTTTCTTCTCATGTTCCATATTATTACAATGGTTCTTATTCTATCACGGATGAAGTCTTTAGTGGAGAAGTAGAAGATATTGACATTAAAACAGAAAGTGGATTTACTACTTTTAAGATATCAGGTAGGGATGATAGTTCTAAGTTATTAGGAGATACAATAAGTAAAACATTAACACAGTTTAGTGATGTAATTAAAACATCTTTACCTCCGTTACTTACACTATCTTCAGTTACTAACGCTACTGATGTTACTATTAGTGGTAAAACAGTAACAGTAGTGTTGAGTTCGCAAAACCCTTCTCCGTCTGATTCATTTTCAAAGTATTCATTATTATTCAATAATACTGGTGATTTGATAGGGGAGGTTGTTAGTGCTACATATGATGGTGGTGGTGGGGATAATACTTGGACAATAGTATTGGCAGACCAAGCCCTAACAACAACAGAAAATAATACTATCAAAACATATAATCCATATGGTTCAAACCAAATTAACCTAATAACAGGAACAAAAGCACTACAAAGTAATCCTGCTGATAGTATTGGTTTTGGTGATTTTACTTCTATTAGCGAAAAGGGAATGTCTTTCAAATCAGGATTAGATATTGGTTATACTTCTGAGTTCGATTATACTACATTACAGTTATCTTCTAATGATAGTTCTACTAAATCAGGACAAACATTAGGATATGATATATCTTCTCCTAAATCGGTATCATCGGATGACTCTATTTTTGCATTTACAATAGGAGATGAAAATGGTGTTGATGTTACTAAGAGCGATATTATGTCATTGAACTCTGAAATGTTCGATATAGTTGAAGTGACTGAACAACATTCTGCTTCAACTATAATAGAAATAGCACCAACATTCCCCGCAGTTTTAGGTAGAGTTGATAGTAATAGTAGTGATTCAAGAGGCAATGCTAAACTATACTTAGTTAATAGTAACATAGAAACAGGTGGATTTATTCATAGATTAAAGGATAGTTTTGAAGTTGGTGGACATGTTGTTCCATCTGAAACAATTAGATATTGGGATTTACAAGAAACAGAAGAAGGTGGATTAATCAGAACAACTGATTCAATATACAGAGACGGTATTAGAAAGCAAAAGATACAAGGATATGCTGTTGGTTATGGTGTTAAAGCAGACGGTACTACTCAAAGTGTAACTGCAACAAGAGATAATAAACCACTTGCAGGTAGTAATACGTTAAAAGATTGGAATCATTTAACTAATTTCTATGGTAATTATCCACTGATAACTTCATATTCAGCCCATAGTGACAATACAAGTAACCAATCTGATATAATGTATTCTAATTTTGAACAAATAGACCCTAGAACATTACCATATGAAATATTAGTTACAGGAGATATATACCCTTCTTCAAAAATTAGACATAATAGTTTATTCAAACACTCAAAGCCATTTGAATCATTTGGTATTATACTAGAAGATTCTTCTAGCAAAACAAAAAATAAAACACAACATGAATTATATGATGGCGTAACATCTCAAACTCTAAAACGAGATATTAATTTTGAAACAGCAGTTATCAAAGAAAGTAGTAAGAATACTGCTGAAATGAGAAGATGGGGAATAATACGTTTAGTCGAGGCTACCTTTGATTGGCACTTTAATCCGTTAGATTTTGAATCTCTAAAATCACCTTCTGAAATACCTAGTTTAACTTATTTTGATTATGTTATGATATCGCCTCCTAGTATCTTAAGTGGTCTTACTGCTCATATTGGTGAAGATGGAACACTAACTGGTACAATTACCCAAAATAATACACTAACAGTCGGAGATGTAGTTCATAAAATAGATGAAATTGGAACTAACCCTAGTGAAAACAGCCCTACCCTAAGAGTAATTGGAAATACAGATGGGCTTGCTTTAGCGTTTTCCAATAATACCTTATCCTACAATAGTACTTTAGGCGATGATTATGGTAATTTATTCCTTGCAAGCCCTGCTAATAATATCCTATTGTTTGATGGACATGAAATAAATGGTGTAAGAATAAATGGTGTTGAAATGTTTAGATTGTTTTCATCTAGTGACAACACTTTAGATTTCTTAGAAACAACTTCAGACAATGAGTTTCTTGTTGATAGGAATAATGGACTTAGAAATATTAACTTTCACAGAGGATTTTTATTACATCCTCCCGTTGATACAGGTGTTTTTAGTCATCAAACATTAAAGAGAACTTCTTCTAGTACAACCCAATATGACCCTATGAATGTAATTCTACCATTGATGTTAGAAAATAAGTCTGCTAGTAGTAACAAAAGAGATATGAGATTTTCTCCTGCTCACAATATAGATGGTTGGGATGATACCGATGCAAGTGATTTGGCTGATGATGAGGACATTATTAGATTACACATGTCTAGAGTTGTAAGTGCTATGGTTGATAATTCGTTTGGGTTGAATACTCCTGATATTACTCAAGACGATGCAGAAGCATTAGGTATTGGTAGAACCCATGTATATGACAATTGTATTGGTCTTTTCAGAGAAGTAAGAGAGTCAAGCATATCAACCCCTGTTAATGCAGCAAATGAAATTAATTGGCCTACTAGAGCGACTTTGACTAGTTCACCGATGGGCTTTTCTGCTTATGGTAAAAGTGGAAGTGATAAAGAATATCATGATACTAATGCTGAGTTTACTACTTATTCTAATGATTATTCTAGTACTACTACTAAAGACCAACATACTCCTACAACTAGAGTTTATAATTTTACTAATACTGAACGTGGTACATATAGTGCTAGTGACTCAATGGTTTCAGAGGGAGAAGAAACAATAACCTCTGCAACATATAAAGTGTCTCTATTGGGTAGTAAAACAAAGGTATATCCTTTTGATAAGGTTGCTAATTTTAGTAGAAATACAGTTACAACTAGGTCATTTAACCACCATACTCCAAGTAGTACTACTTACAAGAATATGGGGAAAATGTATTCTTCACAATTTATTGTTAAACCTACTTTTAACTTAACTGGGGATACTGGGGTAGTTGTGTATTCTAATGATAATAAAACTATTACATTTACATTGAATGACGATTCAACACATACTTGGTTAAGTTTCATGCCTGATTTGACTGGATATTATTTAGTTTCTGAAAAGTTGGTTGATGGTGATACTTTGAGTAAGGCTTCTCATCATGGAGTCCCTGCTTACATTGGAAAAATAACTAGCCATACAATAAGCACTGCTCCTTCAACTTCTAATTACGAAGCACATCAAATAACATTAGATACTACATTAAAGGATGGTGCTTTGATAGGCAATGCAGGTGAACCTACACATGGAATAAAATATCGTCTAATGAGAATATCAGAAACAACATTCCAAAATACTCCTGAAAAAATAGAGTTTAATGTAATGAATGATAGTGGTTTACAATATGCAACTGTTTCTACTAATTTTAGGAAAGGAAGTGGTGATAGTAAAGATACAACAAATAACAAAACGTTTCAAGAAGCAGTATATTCAATGTATCTAAAGTTAGATGTTGATAATGCTATTGTTGCAGATAATCCTTTTATTGAATCTAGAACTACTGCTAGTGCAGTTAGAGGATTTACTGCGGGTGAAGTGATAGATGTTTTTGTTTCTGATGGAGTGAATAAACAAAGAAAACAAATGACAGTTTCTTTGACTAGAAAAAGAAAACTTACTAATGCCAATGAACAATGTTTAGTTCTAACATACGAAGGAGATTTAACAGGCAACGGGGTAGTTTCTTGTGGTGAAGTATTTGACTTAACAATTGGTAAGAAGCCTAAATTACAAAATGCAAAGAAATGTTATATTGGTACTACATATGATATTGGTTCTAATATTGATACTGAATTAGCAAACATAGTAAAGAGTGCAGGATTAGAGTATGATGAAACAAAGAGTACTTCCGTATTTACTACTAACATAGTAAACAGTAATGGAACAAACACAGTTGTTTGTTTGGAAAACGTAGTTGATTTAGATAATGGTGATGTAATATATACTGAAGAAGGACACTTAATTGGTAAGATACTATCAATAAACAACCAAACAATAACCTTCGCTTCCGGTGGAAAATACTATTCTCCTCCTCAATATTCTGCTATTATAAAATACAATAAGAAAACATTTGTAACTAATTTGACATTCAGTGATACAGATTTGTATGGAGCAATTAATTCTTTGACTAATAAGAAAGGATTAGACTATAAAATAAAAGGTAAGAAAATAATCTTTAGAGATTCTGATGATAAAACAGGATTAAAAATGAAACAAATTAAGTTTGAGCATCTAGCAGGAATAGAACCAATACAAAATAACACTTCTCTTTTTGATAAAGTAAGTAAGGTAATTGTTAATGGAGACGGTGTATCTCATACAATGGTTAGTAATAAAATTAGAAACATGAAGACTTTAACAATAAATGATACTACAATTAAAACACAAGAAGAGGCCATGATAGAAGCAAGTAAAAAACTAAGACTTCACAGTGGGGAAGCAAGAAAGATAACATTACAAATAAACAAAGAAGGATTTGAGTTGTTAGAAGCAGGTGATATAGTCGTACTAGACTTCCCAACTTATAACATACCTTATGGTGAATATGTTATATTTGAAATAGAAAACGTACTGGGTATGATACTTACCATGACTGTTGGAACATATAGTAAAGGTATAGCAGAAAGATTATCAGAAATTACCGAAGCAAGTAGAACTGATACATCTCATTTGTTAACAGCAGACTCTATTGCTGCAACTAGTGGCAATGCATTATTCGATAACTTGAAGTTAAGAGTTTCTTCCATAGAATACAAGGTAGTGGGGGAGACATTGAATAGTAACATGGGTTTCGATGATGTATTTGGTTTCAGTGAAACAGTTGGTTTTGAAACAACCTCTACTGGAATAAGTGCGATAAAGAAGGAATACAAGAATAGATTTTATGATTGAGGAGATATAATATGATACCAGTGAACGGATTATTAGATGTAGCAGACTACATTGTAGCACAATATACTAAAGTGAAAGTTGGAACAGGAGGTTCACCTACTTCCTTTTCTGATTCAGAATTAGATTCTTTCGTAGCAGAAAAAACAGTTGTTCCTTCTGTTAACAGAGCAAGCGGAACAATCTCTTGGGTTGCTGAGTTTAGCGGTTCTGATATAGGAAACGAAGGTGTAGCAGAATTAGGAATATTCAAGGCTTCAAACGATGCTTCAAACGATACACTATTGAGCCGAGTTACCTTCACGAATACAGGAGTGTTGGCTTCGGCTGATACTTTGACCTTTACTATTGAAATGGAGATGGCTTGATGAGTGGTAGAACAAACCCTAATTTCATTAGTAAATTAAACACTAACCCTAATGCTAGAATAATAGATGGCACAGATAATATACACAGTGGAATCATCAACAGCCTTAACATTGCTACTGGTGGCAATAGAATAGTTAGAGGGTTTGATATAACATTAGGTAATCCTAATGACACCTATACTAAATATACATTAGGAAGTAATAATTTCTTTCTTAGGGATGGAAAATTAACTCAACTTGCAGATAATGTTCATGTTAGTCAAACTGTAAATATGCAGAGTGCTAGTGATAATACATATGCTGTATTAGTTATTGAGGCAGTTTATACTAGTGGTTTAATCACAGGTAATCAACTAGCAATAAGAAACAATACTAATGGAAATATGGTTGCTCCTTTGAATGCTGATGATATTCCTATTGCAATAGTAGAAATTGCAGGAGGTAGTAATCCATATGCTGTTGACAGAAGAGTTCAATTCTTAGGATATGAACAAACAAATCAAGAACTTAGTATAATAAATAACAATACTGAAACTCTTAGAATTAACAAAGAAGGAACTGTAACTAAGGGAGGAGGAACAATTACCTTCCCTTCATCAACAGGAACATTAGCACTTACTGAAACTACCATAGCGAAAACAGCAGGTGATTCTGATGCTGATGCTGTTAAGTCGTTAGTTAGTTCTGCTAGTAATTCAAATGTTTTTACAGATGCGGAAAAAACTAAACTAACTAACATTGAAGCAAGTGCGAACGCTTTCACATTACCAACTGCTGCCGCTAATACTCTTGGTGGAGTTAAAGTAGGTACTAATTTAACTATAAATGGTAGTGGTGTTTTATCTGCTACTGATACTAACACTCAACTTTCAACTGAACAAGTTCAGGATATTGTCGGTGCTATGTTTAATGGTAATACAGAAACAGGAATTAGTGCAACATATCAAGACGGTGATGGAACTATTGACTTAGTTGTATCAACTCCAAATGATGATGTAACCGTTGATAATCTTGAAACAAGACTTGCTCAGATTAACACGGCTACTACTATTGGTAATGGTGTTGCTATAACAACAGGTGGTAATCTAACAGTTACAGGTGATTTAACTGTAAGTGGTAGTACTACAACTTTAGATGTAACTAATTTAGCAATAGAAGATAATACAATTTTACTAAATAAAAATCAAACAGGTAATTCTACAACTGATGCAGGAATAGAAGTAGAAAGAGGTAACTATTCTAATGTACAGTTAAAATGGAATGAGACTTCTGATAGATGGACTTTTACTAATGATGGTAGTAATTACTTTAACATACCAATTACATCTGAACTGGCTAACCCATATGTTCATCCTACTTACTCTACAACTAACATAAACACTAGTGGAGCAGTAATAGTAGATAGTATAACAACAAATAATACTGGACACATAACAGCAATGGGAACAAGAACATTAACTCTAGCAGATTTAGGATATACAGGAACGGCTAATGCTAATACATATGTTCACCCTAATCATAGTGGAGATGTAACATCTAACGCAGACGGTGCTACTACTATTACAAGTAATGCAGTTACTACCGCAAAAATAGCAGATAGTTCAGTAACAAGTGCAAAGATTGCCAGTAACGCAATCACTAATGCTAAAGTAGATTCTAATGCTGAAATTGCTCAAAGTAAAATTAGTGGGTTAGTATCTGCTCTTAGTGGTAAAGAACCTTCTCTTACAATTAGTGATGGTCTTGATAGAACTGGTGCAACATTAAAGTTAGACATAACAGGTTTAACTAATGAAAACGGAATAGACAGAACTGCTGATTTCGTTGCTTTCCATGATAACTCCGTTGGTTTAAGGAAAGTAAATCTAGCGAATATATTTGCTAAACTAACTGCTAGTGATATTCCTAATCTAGATGGTTCATATCGAGCAGTTGGCACTCAAATAGTAAATGCAGATATTAGCAACTCGGCTGCAATAAGTGCAGATAAAATAGCAGCAGGAACAAATAACAAGTTGTTTACAAGTGCGTTAGAAACAAAACTTGCAGGTATTGAAGCAGGAGCAGAAGTAAATGTTAATGCAGATTGGAACTCAGGAAGTGGTGATTCTCAAATATTGAATAAACCTACAATACCAAGTGGAAACCAAATAATTGATTGGACTGCTAATGGAGCAGGAACTATTCATGCTTCAAATTATGTAAACACAACGTATTCTGTTGGTGATGGTGGTCTAACGCAGAAGAACTTTACAACTGCTTTACATGATAAGTTGGTTGGAGTCGCAGCAAACGCAAACAACTTTTCTCTCACAAACGGTTCTGTAACTAATGCTCATCTCGCAGGTAGCATTGCTAATTCTAAACTGGATGATATAGCACAAAGCAAAGTAACTGGATTAGTCACGGCTCTAAACTCTAAGGTTGAGAATCTTGGTGATTTGAGTATTACTGCTTCTGCATCTGAAATTAACATATTAGATGGAGTAACAAATGTAAGTTCTACTGAAATAGGATACTTGGATGGAGTCACTTCATCTATACAAACTCAATTGAACTCTAAACTTAGTTCACTTGCATTAGCAGGATTAACAGACGTAAGTTCTTTTGATTCAAGTATAACTAGTGGTGCTTCAGGTAGTGGAATACCTAGTACATTAGCAGTAAAAACATATGTTGATGGAAAGGCTACTGTTGATACAACATATTCTATAACGACAGAAGACGGATTAGACGGTAATGGTGATAATGACCCTGCTGTTAAAACAATTAGACTAACAGATAACACTAGTGGTTCAGGTAGTGTATTCCATTTAGCAATGGGAGCAGGTCTTAGTATCTCAAGAAATGCAGGTAGTGATACTCTTACTCTTACTAATACAGGTAGTACGTTAAATAAATCAACACTATCTCCTGTTCTTGCTTCTTATGACAGCACTGATACTTTGAATATAGGAGATGCAGACAATGATACTACTGTAAATATTCGAGGTAATCTAAACGTAACAGGTACTACAACAACAGTTAATCAGACTCAAGTTAATGTTCAAAATGCATTTGTGTTTGAAGGAGCAACAGCAGATTCTCATGAAACTACACTAACTATTACAGACCCTACTGCTGATAGAACAATTACTCTTCCTGATATAACAGGTACTCTAATTACTTCAGCAGATACAGCAACAGTAACTAACGGTATGTTAGCATCAACCTCTGTTTCTAGTGCAAAGATTGCTTCTAATGCTGTTTTAACAAGTAAGATTAATGCTAGTGCTGTAACTACTGCTAAGATAGCAAACAGTGCTGTAACGGCTGATAAATTAGCAGGGTCTTCAGTAACTACTGCTAAGTTGAATGACGGTTCAGTTACAGTAGATAAGATAGATGGTTTGTCTAGTTTTGGTAGTGGAACAGTAATTAGTTCAGCAGAGAGAACTAAACTCTCAGGTATTGAAGCGTCAGCAGATGTAACGGATGCAACCAATGTGGCTGCGGCAGGGGCAGTAATGGATGGAGACTTTTCTAGTAATGGGTTCATGAAAAGAACAGGTGCAGGTAGTTACACTGTTGACACTAACACTTACCTAACATCTTTGGCGGTAACTGGCCTTTCAGACATTAATGCCTTTGATACAGATTTGAGTAGTGTTAGTGCATCACATGATAGTTTAGCATCTGCTAAAGCAATTAAGGCATATGTAGATGCTAATGCGGGTGGCTCTTTTACTTCCTTTAATATTAAAGATGGAGTTGGGACTACTGTTAATGTTACAGATGGTAAACATGTTCAGTTTACACAAGGAACAGGAATAACTGCTACATGGACTGATACTAACAGTGGTGCATCAAGTGACCCATTTGATATTACCCTAACTAATACTGGTGTTACTTCTAATGTGGCAGGAACAGGAATTGGTGTAAGTGGTGCTACTGGTGCTGTAACTATTACTAATACAGATTTAGGTTCTTCACAAAACATATTCAAAACAATAGCAGTTAGTGGTCAAGATAATATTGTTGCTGATACTAATAACGATACTCTAACCTTTGTTGGCGGTACTAATGTAACTATAACTACTACGGCAGGTTCAGATACTTTAACAATAAACGCTGCTGATACAAATACACAAATTAGCCAAGAACAAGTTGAAGATTATGTTGGAGGATTAATTACAGCAGGTAGCAATATAACTGTACAATACAATGACGGTGCAGGGCAGTTATCAATTGCAGGAACAGCAAACGATGATGTATCTGTTCCAAACCTAAAGACTGCTTTGAACTCTGATTTTGGTGGAGACTTCACTATTGGTAATCAGTCTGATGATACTCTAACAGTTAGCGGTTCTCTTACTGTTGGTGCTGATTTAATCGTTAGTGGAGATACTGTAACTGTAAATACTTCTACTTTAACAGTAGAAGACCCGTTGATTTCTCTTGGAAAGAACAATGATGCCGATA
>MDSZ01115973.1_pt1 | contig 16394 bp, 13 predicted proteins | sample 811201 | NCBI WGS metagenome assembly MDSZ01 (sample SAMN05326647, study PRJNA326480) | marine metagenome | isolation source: seawater | place: Indian Ocean: North | collected 2010
AAGGGTGTATTGAAGATTATGAAAATCTAAGACAATTTGCTATTCTTGGTAATATTCCTGTAACTTCAACAATACATGGTACTGGTATTTTTGATGAAAGCCATAATTTATCTTTACAATGGTGTGGTATGCACGGAAATGCAGCAGCAAATTATACATTACAAGAAGCAGATTGTATAATTGCTTTGGGGTCAAGATTTGATGATAGAACAACAGGTCTTGTTTCTAAATATGCACCAAAAGCATTTGAATCATATAAAAATGGAATAGGTGGAATTATTCATGTTAATATCGAAAATGATGAAATAAATAAAGTTATTAAAAGTCATTATAATTTTAATATGAAATGTGGTGATTTTCTTAAAGAAGCACTAAAATATATTGAATATAATCCAAGGGAAAAATATTTACAACAAATTAATAAACTAAAAGAAAAATATACTTTTACATATGTAGAAGAAAAAGGAAAACTATATATGGAAAATGTGCTTTGTGGTTTATATAATAAAACTAAACATATGAAAGATAATGTTATTTTTACAACTGGAGTAGGTAATCATCAAATGCAAACATATCAATATATTAAATCTCATTATCCTAAAAAAATTATTTCTTCTGGGTCTTTAGGAGTAATGGGCGCTGGTTTGCCATATGCTATAGGTGCTCAAGTTGCCAAAAAAAACAGTAATGTTATACTTATTGATGGTGATTCAAGTTTTAATATGACTCTAAGTGATATGAAAACTATTGTTGAACATAACTTACCAATTAAAATAGCAGTTATGAATAATGATTCACAAATGATGGTAACTATTTGGGAAAAATTATTTTTTGAAGAAAGATATACTGCTACAATTAATAAAAGAAATCCATGTTTTAAAAGTCTAGGAGAATCTTATGGTATTTACTCAATATCTTGTGACAAAATTGAAGATTTAGATAGCACACTTGATGAATTTATTAATTATTCAAAAGCTATTTTGTGTGAATTTAAAATTGAAAAAGGTATTTGTCTACCACTTGTTGGACCAGGAAAAGCGCTAGATGATATGATTTTACCTGAAAACTATAATTCAAATATAAAAATAAGTGAAGGTATGGCACCATCATAATATATTATATTTTGTTAAAAATATTTTTATGATAATAATTAATTATTCATGCATAAATTAACACATTTTTGATAATTATTTTTACAACAACTTCTACAACAATCTCTACATCCTGAAATACCATCTTTTTTATTTATACATTGATTTATATTAAATTGTTCTTTTGAATAAATATTTTTTATTAATTTTATTCTTTGTTCTGCTAAATTAGCATCATTACTACAAATTAATGTGTTGTGTCTTACATGATAAAAATTATCAGGTATATTATCTCTAATATGTTTTTCTAATGAGTTAAACAGTGTTGTAATATTTTGTGTTATTTTTTTAGATAATTCACAATGATTACCACCTAATTTATTATTAAGTTTATTATAAATTTTTTTATCTAAATATTTATTATATAAAACAATTATTTCAATAAAAAATTGGAAATCTGTTAATAATTTAATTTTACTAATGATATTTTTATTTTTTTCATTTTCATTTTCATTTAAATATTTTACTGTAGATACAGCGCCTGGACATATAAATCCAAAATGTAATCCTTCTTTTTTTGTTATATTTTTATTATTTAAAAAAAAATCATTTAATTTAATAAATTTATAATATTTCCTAAATTTGTTCTCTTCTTTATAAATATTTATATGTGCGTTTTTATTATTAAATTTACCAATAAATAACACTAATAGTATAATTATTAATATTAATAAAATTATTTTTATCATAGATATAATATCACTATATTATAATGCAGTATTTAACAAATTTTAAAAAAAAATACTCTGAAATAAAATTAAAAACTAAAGAAAAATTACAACCTAGTATTAATAAAGTTAGTAAAATAGATTTAAAAAAAATACAAAAACAAGCACTTAATAAATCTAAAAGTAAATTAGTAAATTTAAAAAGAAAAGCAGCTAATACAATAAAAAGAAGAAGAAATAATTTAGCCTCGTTAAAAGGAAGAGCAACTAATACAATAAAAAGAAGAAGAAATAATTTAGTTTCCTTAAAAGGAAGAGCAACTAATACACTAAAAAGAAGAAGAAATAATTTAGTTTTATTAGGAAGCAAAGCAACAAACACTTTTAAAAGAAGAAGAAATAATTTAGTTTCCTTAAAAAGAAGAGCAACTAATACACTAAAAAGAAGAAGAAATAATTTAGCTTCCTTAAAAAGAAGAGCAACAAATACACTAAAAAGAAGCACTAATAAAAAATAATTTCAAAATAAAAAAATTAACAAATTATATAAATTAAAATGTTTAGAAACTATAATATTCAATCAAAACAAGCACAACTTTATAAAAAAATGTATGTAGAACAAACATTAGAAAATGTTATAAAAATAAGAAATAAATATAATAAAAGAAAAGGCATAAAAATTAGTATAAAACAATTATTACTAATGCTTGATGATTTTGTTGATGATAGTGACCCAGATTTAGATTTACCTAATTCTGTTCATGCTTATCAAACTGCTGAAAAAATAAGAGAAAAATATCCTGATGATTATGAAATGCAAATAACAGGATTAATACATGATTTAGGAAAAATACTATATAAATTTGGTGAACCTCAACATTATATTGTAGGAGATACTTTTGTATTAGGTGCTAAATTTCCAAAGAGTATGGTATTTTATAATTTTATAAAACTTAATCCAGACTTTGATAATTCAAATTATAATACAAAATTTGGTATTTATAAAGCAAATTGTGGTTTAGATGAATTAATATTGAGTTATGGACACGATGAATATTTATATAATATTTTAAAAAAAAATAATCATAAATTAACTGATAAATATTTAAATATTATTAGATATCATTCTTTTTATCCTTGGCATAGCCATAATGAATATAGACATTTCATGAAAGATAGTGATTATGAAATATTAGAAAATGTGAATAAATTTAATGAATTTGATTTATATTCAAAAGAAAATGAAGATTTTATAGATGAAGATATAAAAAAATATTATGATAAATTATTAGATATATACTTTCCAGAAGATTTAATTATTTAAGGATTTGATAATCTGTATAATTGTTCTGTTAAAAATCTTATTCTATTTTGTAACATTGATACTTCATGACTATGCTCATCCGCATTTCTTCTTAAATTTGTTCTTTGTCTATTTGTAACATTTGATGATGTTGTTGTAATTGGTCTTTGTGGAACAACTAAATTATTTTGATTACCTCTATTATTTTCTAAGTATTGTTCAGCAATAGGTTCAAATCCACCTACTGTTAATCTAGGAAAATTATTAGATGTTCTTTGTATTTGACTTAATGTTCTTGCTGCTCTAGCCTGTAATTGTTGTAAATTTCTAACTGTACTACTATGTGAATTTACTTCATTACCTAATCTTGCTAAACTTGTTAATCTATTTGTTCTAGTAGGTGGTCTTTCTCCTGCTAATGGTAAACGTGGTAATAAATCTGGGTCTGGTTCAGGTACAGGAGTAAAGACACTTAATTGTTCATCAGCCATCCTTGGGAGAGCTGGTTGTAAATGCATGTCTAATTGAGGATGAAATTCTCTAATAGATTCATTATCTAATTCTCTTTGTTCTTGTCTTTGTCTAGTATAATGATGAATGAATTCATCACGCAAATCTCGATTATCTATTTTTGCCAAACTTTCAACAAATTCAAAATTATTTTGAATAAACTTTAGAGCAGCAATTTCTTGTTCATCATAATCACCATCATCATCTATAGAGTCTAGCACAAGTCGAAGTTCATCTTTTACGGACTCTCTAGTTCTCCCTACCCAATTCAAAGGATTAAACTCGCTATCTAGTGTAAATACTGATTGCAAAATATTAGTATTATTAGCTTGAGAACCTCCTTTTAATGATTTAGATTTAGACCTAGGTTTAGACATAGATTTAGACCTAGATTTAGACCTAGGTTTAGCTCTGAAATTTTTACGTGATTTTTTGGCATATTTTTTACCCATATACTATATATAAATATTATTTTTTTTTAACTGGATTTTTTTTTTTACTTGAGTTAATTTTTTTATCATTACTTATACGCACATGCTTACTTGAATAAATATTATCATTTTTAGTTTTACTATTTTTTGATTTATTTAATTTATTTGATTTATTTGATTTATTACCTTTACAATTAAATTTTGTCAATACAAAATCATCTTCAAAATTTAGATTATTCATGATTATTTACTAATTTAATAATTTATAATAATTTATTCAATTTTATTTTATTTGCTGATTTTCATTAAGATATACATATTGCTTGGATTTATAGAATCACACAATTTAAAATTAAATTTATCATAATATTTTATTAATTTTTTTTTTATAGGATTATCATTTCTTATAGTTAATTTTAAATCATTATAATTTACATCAACAAATAATTTATTTTTTTTTATCAATCTAAAAATATGACCCAATAATAAACTCATATAATTATTTTTTCTTTTATTTAAATCAGTGCACACATTGTAAATGTAATTATTTTCTAAAGCAACTAAAGATATTGGTTCAAATTTTTTATCTATTAAAATAAATGTATATTCTATAGATAAAAATCTATTAATTATTTGTGAATCATTATAAGAATATAATATATCATCATTATTCATATGCTCATAATTAAAACAAGCACTTTTGGTTTCAGTATTTTTATCAAATAACATATTAGACAATAATTTATAAAATTTTTTATTTTTTATATTAATTGATTCTTTATATTTATTGAAAATATGTAACACAAAGAAATCATTTATTTGTGTATAACTATAAACTATATTTTTTGTATTATCATGATCAACAATTTCATCTTGAAATTTTTTAATTATGTCCATAATAAAATATTATATTTAATTTTAATGTGCTCCTTCTGAAAATTTATGTCTATGAAAGTGACTTTCATGTGCATATGTATGTGTATGTGATTTATTAAGAGCACTTGTTTTTTCTCTATCTGTTTCAATTATAAATTTTTGAGATTTAGAATCATCACATTTTTTTGAAGTAAAAATCGGTTGAACTGCTGTACCTAATTCCTTTTTTGGCAATGAATCTTCATATGGTCCAAAATTTACAGCAGTTAAACATAATGGCTCTGGAATATTTGGTGTTTCTACTTTATAGGAAACAACACCATTTTTCCAATCTTTGCCTAATTTTGTTATATCTTCTATACCAGGATATTCAATAACAGCATTTGACCCAGAATAATTATAATCTGTAAATATTTGAATTTTATACCCTTTATCAACTTGTAAACTTCTATATCTTACAACACTATCATCAAAAGCCTCTTCAACATCAAGATTTTTTATATAAAAATCTTTAAATTTAGCATTTGCAACCATATATTGATTAGTTGATGGAACTACCATTTTACCATTAAAACAATATGTTTTACCAATAGTAAACCTTGATTTTTCAATATTATTATAATAAATTTTAACAGTATTATTTCTTTTTATTATTGTTACCTTTGTTTCTACTCCTTCTTCTAATTCTTCTGGTGGGTCATTACCACCATTATTATTCCATTCACTACCTACTCTTATATGTAATCTATAAGAATTTGGGTAAAACCAAGCATTTAATGGTCTAGTAAACTTCCTTGCTCCCGCATTGTAAACACTAGGCCAATCAACTTTTATAATATGGTCAGGTGGATCATAATAAGTACTAAATATTGAACCCCAAGTCCAAATTTTTTTTTCAGGAATAATAACAAAATTAACTTCATAATTTAATGGGAATAAAATCTCTTTTTGTATAACATTTGAAATATTATTATCTGAAGCACCCTTAAATAATTCATTTAGTGTTACTTCATCTTCTTGTATATAAGTTGTATTAGTTGGAGGTAAATCAGCACTAACATTTAAATCAACAAAAGTTTCACCTGTATTTGATTCTAATCCTTTTTCAACAGTAAGACCTTTATATTTTGGTTGTGTAAAAAATCTAAATGGTTTAACATTAACAAATGTTTTGAGATTAATAGGCAAATTACCATTAAGTAATTTAATTTGATTTTTATTTATACATGATGAACCTTCACTATTTTGTAAACATATTTTTTTATTAAAATGCACAGGATATTTTTTCATATCTATAATTTTATCATAATCTAAAACAATATCTCCAATTTTTAAACTATTTTTAACAAATAATGTATTCTGAACATTTATTTGTTGAGATTGATTATCAAAATTATGTGTGTTATCACCTATATTAACTTTTACATTTGATATATCTAAATTTTCATTATCACTTAATGTGCTTCCTTTTATTAAATATTCATTATTTGAAAAATTCTCATTAAATGATTTTAATAGTAAATATAAAAATATAATTAATATACAAATAATAATTATTTTTATCATTAATATATTGTTATAAAAAAATAAAATAAATATAAATTACACTAATGATATTTTAAAAAAAAATATAAATTACACTAATGATATTTTAAAAAAAAATATAAATTACACTAATGATGTTTTGAATAAAATGAATAATCACTTGAAGATGTTAAATCATTATCTGGTTTATTATTAATATCTAAATCTTTAACTAACTCTCCAGCATCTAAGCGATATTTACTTAAGTCATTTACTTCACTTACTGGTGCTAAACTTTGTATAGGAAATCTATAATCACTGCCTTTAGGTTTATCAGCTTCATCATTTGGTGAACATTGACATATTTTTCTTGTACTTCTATCTGGGTCTCCAAATCTAAAATTACTACAAACATATACATTTTTTCTATCACCAGGAAATGATTTATAGTTATAAGACCATTTATCACCAAGACCATATCTTACTCTTCCATTACATTTAAATATTCCTACTTGTGTAACAAATTTTGGTTCGTTGCCTGGCTCAGGATTTAATTGTTTTTTTAATTCATTAGGATCTGTTATTACTTTATTTTTACCATCCCAATAGGGATTTGGTTCATAAAGTAACCAAAATTTAGCACCCCATCCAGTATTAGTATCAGTTCTTTTAATATTTATTAAATTAGTCAGATTACCACTATTTGTTAATTCATAATCAAATTTATCTGGATAATCAGTGAGTTTTCTCCAATCACCTTCATAAGCCATTAAGTGGCCATTTTTGTCTTTAACCAATCTATATTTACCTAAATGTTTACCTCCAAGTGTGTGATTATTCCAATTATTTATTACATAAATAAAAGGTCCAGATATTTTATTAGAGTTAGAATTATGTATATATAATAATGATTCAGCCCATATTTCCTTTGCTCTTGTTTCCCATTTTGGGTATTTAGCTTTTAAACACTTAGCCCCTATTTCTTCATTTTTACATGTATTAGCATCAAAAACACTATAACCAACATACTTATTATCAAAATTTTCATCTTCATCTAATGTTTTAAGTTTTATATGCTTTTTACCATTTATTAATTTACTTGTATCATTATCAATACATGATTCATCTATACATACAGAATTATTTCTAAAATTGTTTAATTCTAAATAATTTTTTAACTCTGCACCAGTTAAACATGCCACTTTATATTCATCATTTACAATGCATATTTTTGATGCATTAAGTGTATTTAAGTTTGAAATTTTATTTATATTGTAATCTTTATTTATAAGATATTTTTTTCGTGAATAAAAATTCTCTTTTTTATTAAATTTAAATAATAAATATAATAAAATTATTACTACAAAAAAAATTATAATCATTAATATAAAATAAGAAAATAAAAAAGTAAAATTTTAGTGTTCGTGTTTACCAAAATGTATTAGTTCATCGTTAACTTCATGTTTAGCTGGTTTTATAATAAAATTAGCACCAGATACAGCATTATTAGTTCCGACTTTTACAATATTATTTCTTTTACAACTATGTGATGTTTTATCACTATTACCTGATATACAATTTGGTCTGTAATTATTTACTTTAGTTGGACTTCTTCTTAATTTTTTACATATAGGAGCATAACTACCATTATTTTCACCGGCACTTGTATTAAATATTGAGTGAAAAATACCATCCTTATTTACAGTTCTCATACTACAATGGGAAGGTCCACCTGCTGACCATTTCCAATTTACTTTAAAATGTGGATATGCTTTTTTTATACCATAATAATTATTTCTAATACTATATGCCGCATTTTCACATTCCTCCTCACTTACAAGTTCATAACCTTCATCTCTATCACAAGCAGGGCCACCATATGAAGCATAAGTGTTATCTTGCATAATATAAGCACTATATGCTCTAAATTCAAAATCTAGTGTCCAATTATTACCATAATCAGGCCTTAAATGTATAAAAGACCTTAGAGGAGAATCATGTTTATAAGAATAAATTGGTATAGTATTTTCAAAAGGTAATTTATTATTTGTTGTATTTCTGTAAAATTCTTTATCAAATGCCCAAAAAGTCAGTTTTAATTCATAATCATTCATTAATTCATTATTACCTTCTAACTCATTTTTACCGGCATCATTTGTTAAATAATCTAATTCAGTTCCTTTTTTTTTTCTTGAAAATACATAATATGCTTTCATTTTATCAATAACTTTTTCATTAAAAGCAAAAAATGATAAAATAATATTACTGCTCAATATTTTTGGTTCATCTCCATCTTTATCAATAAGAACTCTTGAACCAGTTGATAAATTAGGTGGTTGTCTAACATGAATTAACATTAGATTTGGATAATTTTTTATATCATTATACTCAATATTTGCAACATATCCAGAATCATCAGGTTTATAATATTTAGGCTGTGTTCCCCACCCAGGACGTGTCCATTCACCACATTTTAAATTTTCAGAATTATGGTCTTTTTTACAAGATTCTCCTAACAAATTTTTACCATTTACATTACTTGGTCTTTTAGTATAATTTAATATTTTACTTTCTGAAATTACATTACCATTATTATTAACTATAATATCATTAGGTTGAAACTCTTTTTTAATTGGTTCTGAATCATCTTCATTAAATACAGGTAACTCTGAATTTTTTAATGAACCACCTTTTAATTTTATGTCTAAATCACAATTATGAATATCTTTTCCATCATCTTTTAGATAAAATGTATGAGTTTTTACACCTTCCATACCTAATCCATTTACACCAAAATCTATATTAAATGGTGATATAACATGTTCATCATTATAATTAGCACTTTTTTCACTTAATAAATCGTTTATTTTGGTTTTATCAAAATCTTTTAAGTTTACTGCTCTTTCACCATTTATCATTTGTAAATGTGTTCTATTTATACAACTTTCTTCAATATCTTCATTTTCATTTGAATTAGCATTTGTAATTAAATTTCCATCAATATCAAAATTTATATTACCTTCATTATTATTATTATCATTATTATCATAAATAGGTTTTCCTCTAAGAAAATTTGAAATTTTTCTTAAAAAATTTGGAACATCACTTTTTTTTTTTTTATAAAAACATAATTTTGAAGGGAAATTTATTTCTGATTCTTCATTTTCAAAATTATATTTTACTTCTTCATTCTTATTATTTAAAAATTTAAAATTATCTAAATTATTTTTTCGAAGAATATTATTATATCTTTTTGCATCAGTTTCATTATTTTTAGAAATACAAATTCCTTCTAAACAAAACTTTTCAACTTCTAAATCTTTTGTGTACATATTATTTTTACCATCATCAAATTGACTTAAATTATCTTTATCATTATTTTCTAAACCATAATATAAATTACTATTAACAAGTACATTATTATCTAAATATATTTCTGATTCATCTGATTCATTAGTATTATCTTGAAAAGATTCTTTTTTATTTTTTGAATTTTTTAAAAAATAGTATAAAATTACTATTAAAATAAGTAATAAAATAAATTTAATCATATTAATATAATAAAATAAATTAATAATTTATTTTTAATTTTTTAGTATATTCGTCAATACTATTATATAATTCATTAATTTCTCTATTTTGTTTATTTATATCATATTGGTCAACATTTTCATCTTTTATATTTAAATCAAAATTTCTCTTATTTGTTTTATTAACTAAATATTTTCTATTACTACATATTTGTTTTGATATTTTTTTGAAATTATATAATTTTTTGAGTTGACTACCTAATTCTGTTGATTCATCAAATATGTCATCATCAAAAACAATACCTAACTTAAATTTGATTATATCTTTTATATTATAAATAATTTCATTTGTATTCATATTATAATCTTTTAGTGGTATAAACTCTGAGTTAAAATCTGGTGAAACTTGTTTTTGTAATCCATTTGATGTACAAGCTATTAAACATCCATCTTCATCATACACAGCATCATAAATTTTAGTTTTATTTATATTTTTCATATCCCAATCAGATTGCTTCCAATCAATATGTTTTTTTCTATACAAATAATTATTTTGTAAATCAATACCAATCATAAATCCTTCTTTATCATACATAATTTTTCTCATTGGTAAACTATAATTAATTGGTCCATGCCAATCATTTTCATCACCAGTATCTAAATATTCAAAATCTTTTTTACAATTGTAGATTTGACTATCAAAATTATGTAAACCTAATAAAGATTCTGTTTCAATATCATATAATAATGATTTAATTTTTGTATCTGCTTTAATTTTAACCCATTTACTTGAATAATCTGTTTCTTTTAAATAAAACGTATATAATGGTTCACTATTTACCATTTTCATACCAATACATCCTAACTTTTTATTTTTATCATAAAATAAATCAATTATTATAGATTTGTCATCTAATTTTCCATTTTTAATATTTTTTTTCCAAAATTTATTTTTTATATCTGCACTTGATATAACAAAATTATCATTATCTATTTTTTCTTCTTTTTTTGGAACAATTACACCAAAATATATTTTTGATTCTGGTGTCAATGATGGTAATATACTTATCATTTTATAAGAGTTTATATCTATTTTATTTCCTAACCCATTATTATTATTATTATTATTATTATTATTAAGTGTTGCGGATGATGTAATAACACTAGTTGTGGCTACACTAGTAGTTAGATTATTATTATTATTTCTGCATTTACTTAAAGTAAAATTTTCAAAATTATTTTGATAATTATATATTTTTACTATAACTAATATTAATAATAAAATATATAGTGCAAATATTATGTAATATTCTATATTTTTTTTATTCATTTAAAATTATACAATATTTATTTTTAATTTATTTTTGTTTAATAAATTATTTTTAGCCAATTCTAATGCTTGAATTTGTTTTTGTGCTTGGTCATGAGTTCTTAACTTATAAATATTATATTTATCAATATCTTCATTATTCATTTCTTCTTGTAATTCTTTAATTTTTTTTTTTAAATTTTCAATATATTTTTCTTTTTTAACTATAAATTCTTTACTAAATTTTTTAAAAATTAAATTATTTTCATTTGGCTTATTTAACATTTTCATTTTTTTACAAAATTTAATCATTATTTCATTATTTTTATCTACAGATGATAAATAATCTCCTGTTTGAAAATTTTCTTGATTTTTAGTTTCAATATAAAAATATATGGCAAAAACTATAATTATTATTATACATAAATAACATTTATATATGTCAATCATTATTATTTATAAATATATTATTTTGGAAAGTCTTTTAATAAATGTGGATAATTTTTTGCTATTTTTTCTTTATCACAACCATAACATTTATCAAGGTTTAATGAATTTAAATTAACATAATCACTACTATACACATTTTGTTTCTTTTTTTTTGGAAGACTTTCAGATTGTTTATTTTGTAAATCTATTTTTTTTATTAAATCACTAAAATTTAAATCCATATTTATAGCATTATTATCAAATAATCCTTGCTTACTTAATTTTGTTAATTTATCATAACTTTTATTTAATTCAACTTGCTTATTACTTCTGCATTTTTTATTTATTTTATCTTTACGTTTTTTCTCTATTGATAAATATTTAATTATATTTTTTAATTCATCTATCTTCTTATCTTGCTCTTCCAATGTTTTAAATGTATTATCATTTAATATCATTTGTTCTTTTTCTTGTTTAATTCTTTCACGTTCTTCAATTAATGTGCATTGATTTTCTATATTATTTAAAGCATCATACATACTTTTTAATTCATCTGATTTACCATAATTTATAAAATCCTTATTTAGTAAAAATTCTTTAGATTTTTCTTCATCTTCTGCCTTTTTAGCAGATTCTACTGTTTCATTATATATTTTTTTTATTTCTGTTAAAGATAATTTGATTTCTTTTTCAACAAAAATTTCTTTTGTTATTTTATCACAAGTTTTTAATGATTCACTTAATTTAGTATCTATTACTCCTGCATTAGTGCTTTTGTCTTTTAAAACTTCTAAATTTTTTTTTATTATTTCTAAATGAGTATTTGAATGTTCTTTTGTAAAAGTATCTTTGAGGATATCATCTAAAAATTTAATTGTATCATTTAAAGAATCTGTAATTGTTTTTTTTTCTTCATGTAAAGTTTTTGTATTTTCTATTTTTGTTTTTAATTCTGTAATTTTTTTATTTGAAAGAAAAACATTATCATTTAATTTTTCCGATTCTTCCAAAAATCCATTAGCATTTGCTTTAGCTTCATCTGCTGATTGTGTATCACCTTTACTAGAAGCTAAAAGTGCTTTAGTTTTTTCTAATTCTATTTTTGTTTTTAAATTTTGTATTAAATCAGATGGTTTTTGAAAAACTTGAAATGACTCTACAATATTTCTATTTCTTTTTCTGATTATTAGTAAATCTATTAAAAGTAAAAATAATATTAATATAAGTAATATTATAATTAAATTATTATTCATATATAAATAACATATATAAAAAAAAATATCATAAAAATTAAAATAATTTACCTTTACAAAGATTATTCATTAGCAACTTTTTCTACTTTTCTTACTAAATTTCCTAATATATTTGAGAAAAGATTCTCAACATTTTTATTATATCTTATTCTACATTTACCATTAGCAAATTTACAATGTTTTTTATTCATTCCAGCCTCACAATTTTTTTCAGATAATAATGAACAAGGTAATTCTTGTTTTTTAATAAAAATAGATTTTTCACCATATTTTGAATTTGTATCTACATTAAGACATTCATTATGGTTTTTTGTTGTAAATTTGCATATATCTAATGACTGTTTTTTATTTGGGTCTTTGGCAATACATTTATTACTTGTTTCATCAAATTTACAAGTTTCTTCTGGACAATTATCTTTATTTAATATATCGCAAGGCACTGGTTCTTTAGCTTCTAAGCATGAACCATTTTCATTTATAGTTGTTTTAACAAATTTACATTTATTATTACCATATTTATCTATATTAAAATTATTACATTCAAACTCTGATTTTAATATACACTGATGACCCTTTTTAGATTTACAATTTTTATTTTTCTCATCATAAACACATGAATTAAATGAAATACACTCTATTTGTTTTGATAAATCATCATTATGATTTTTATGATTTATAGATTCACAAACAACATTATTTGTATCTACATTAAATATTTTATTAGCATAATCTTCTTCAAATAAATTGTCATTGGTAAATGTTTGGTCTTCTAGATTAAGTTTTGGAACACAAGCATTATTTTCCCATACACATCTATCACTTAAATTAAAAATACAGTAATTTTGTCCTAAATGAGTATAATTTTTACAATGTGTCAAATTATTTTCTTCTCCATCATTTACATAACATAATTCATAATCATCATCCCAATAACAATTTCCACCACTAGCATTACATTCTTTTTTACCTTTTTTATTTTTACAATTATAATCATTTATAATTAAATCATGTTTATACATACATTTATTTTTATTTATATCATTAGTTTCTAATTTATCATAATATATACAATGTTTATCATTTATACACTCCTCTTTTTTATTATTCATACTTATACATTTATTTTGTAGTATATTGTGTTTTACTTTACTATTTATATCTTCAATATGTACACATTTTTCAATATCTGAATATATAAAATCGAAATCATTTGATTTTATATATAAATGTTTTGGGTCTTTTTTACAACTATCTTCATCTTTATTTAAATGATATTTTTTATACCTAACATTTAATTGACGAATTTTATCATGACATTTGCCATCTATTTTTTCACAATGCATAAAATCATTACAAGTATTAAAATTTCGTCTAAATCTATTTATTGGATATTTAACATTACATTTTTTGTAATTACATTTTTCATTTTCCCATATACAATCTAAATGACTGTCATTACATTGTTCTTTATTATCATAATTAAAACAAGTTTCACCTTCAACATTATCATAAATTACTTCATTTAAATTTTCATGTAATCTACAATCTAAATTTATTGTAATTGATTTAATAAATTCTTTATACAATATTTGATTTCTATTTTGCTTAAAAAATAACATTAACTGTATTCTATAATCAGCGTCTATAGTTTCTTTATATAGTTTATTGAAGTAAACTTTATATAAATCTATTTTGTTATTGTATAAATAAGTAAAATATTTACAACTCATTAATTTTAAAATACCATCATTTATTAATTTGTATCTAAAATCTAATAATGCAAATATTAAATAACTATGCTGTTTTAATTTTGTACTTATTAAATCTTGTTCATTTATAATGTTTTTAAGTATTGTTAAATGATTATTTGTTAATTTAGTTAAAATTGATTTATTATCAATAAAATTAACTAATTTATTATACATTATAATTGTAAAATCATTTAATATTTTATTTTCTCTATAACTATTTATATCAATTAATTGAGTAACTTCATTTAATATATTTTTATATTTCATAAATATATCACTTAAAAAATCTGTTAAATCTTCACTAATTATATCTGAAGAATTTAAATTTTTATTAACTATTGCTACTACATTTGAGTCAAGATTATTTACATTATAAAATTTCTCTTTAGTAATAATCTTTTTTTTTGTGTTGTTTTTAAAGAAAATAAATAATAATAGTATTATTATTATTAAAAATAAATATTTAATCATTATATTAATAAGATAAAAAAAAATTATATTACTACCATTTTCTAGCCAAAAATCTTTCAGTATTATTATGTAATCCAATTACTGGCTTAATCTCTATTTTTATATCATTTTTAGCATTTAAGCATAATCCTGGGTATGCACAACTATCTACAATATAAAAAGGATAATTTAAATCATCTGTTTCTGTAATATTGTATTTTTGAACATTTTTATGATATTTAGCATCTATTAATTTATTATAATCATTTTCATTACTTACTTTATTTAATTTAAAATATGTATTTATATATGAAGCATTATAATTTGTATCACTGTTATTTGTTAAACTTAATTCATAACAATTTTTACTGAAATCATCATCGCACATTGAAGTATCAGCATCAGATTTTAAATTAAAACTTAAAAATTTATCCTTAATTTTTATAGCATACACATCTTTACTTTCACCTTTAGATAATCCATCATTAATTTTTATTAATGAAAGAACCAAATTAGTTACACTATTCTTAATTGATTTAAAATCAGTGTCAACATCATAAGTGCTTGCATCTTGAACTTCTTTATTTTTCTTTACCATTGAATCAAGAGACTCTGCTAAAAGACCTAATCTTTGTTCTTGTATTTTATAATTATAATCAGATCTTAAATCATTACTTTTATTTTTAACTAATTCATACAAATTTTTACTATATTTTTTATGAAAATCATTCAAAAATTTATCTTTTTCATATTTATCTGATTTTAAATCTAATTTTGTTAAAATATTATCAATTTTATCAACCGCATCTATAGTATTTTCTATATTATCATTATTTCCCTGGAAACCTTCAGTAACATTATTACTATTAACACTATTAACACTATTACTATTAACACTATTTTCTTTTTCACATGTTTCAGTTTGTGAATATAATTTACGAGCCTTAATACCATTAAAATATTGACTGCAATAATCATAACAATCTTTTCTTGAACATGTATTAACTTTATTTTCTTCTTCTTCTTTTTCTTTTTCATCTTCATCTTTTTCATCTTCATCTTTTTTCTCTTGTTTTTCACCAGGAGGATTTTCATAATATTCCCAATATGTTGGTTGTGTCATACCTGTACTAGCTGGATTAGTATTAATTGAACCATATGGATTATTATCATAAGAAACATTTGGACCACCACCATTACCATACATAT
>MDSZ01224721.1_pt1 | contig 16393 bp, 35 predicted proteins | sample 811201 | NCBI WGS metagenome assembly MDSZ01 (sample SAMN05326647, study PRJNA326480) | marine metagenome | isolation source: seawater | place: Indian Ocean: North | collected 2010
CTCAATGACGGTCGTACAACTTTTTGGTCCCCGGCGGTGCAATCATGACTTGGGCTAACCATAATCCTATCCAATCTATGTTGGAACACTATCATGAAGTATCTAATGATGACGATGTGTTGATTCCGACTACTGATGACGTAGCGTGGACACATCTCAGAAATCATCGTTGGGTTTACAATAAAATGCAAATCTGCGAGTCTCAAGACATACCCTATGGCCCTGTTGGCACTACTCCAACTGAATACCCCATATGTGTTAAGCCTATCTACAATCTTTTTGGGGGATCTGTTAAGTCACAAGTTTGTCACAACGAAGAACAGTACCGTCAAATTATTGATCCAAGCTTATTCTGGTCTCCATATCATATGGGTGATCACCACTCTGTTGACCTTATAATGTGGAATGGGTGTGTGATGGAACAATTTATTTTTTATGGCGAAAAACTTCAACACGGATCTTTTGACTACTGGTCTTTAGTTGAGTCTGATGAGCACGCCGTGGAAGACCCATTAAGATCAGCACGTAATTGGGCAGAAGAGTTTCTTGATGACTACACTGGCTGTGTAAACATAGAAGTGATTAATGGTAATGTTATTGAAGTTCAACTTAGAATGGGAGATATAGATCGCTTAGGGTGTGCATCCTTACTAGAATCAATACACTCTTTATACAAGGGTAAGGGCTGGAGCTGGAAAAGACCCTCTAGTTTTCCAAAAGAATTCTATCTAGCAGCCTTATTTGCTCAACCAAATGTTAATTTTGATATTAATCCTAATATATTTGATGAGATCTGTAATAAACTTACTTATTGGCAACTGGATAAACCAGAATTTTATCATACTAATCCTTCGCACGGTAATAGAGTGGCTATTTTTTGTGGTGAAGACTGGTCTGAAGTTGTTAGAGCTAGAAACCTTTCAATAGCTTTATTCTCTCCTGATATTGATGGGCGTTATGTTGACTGTTTATGTGATTTCAAGGATCTAAGACTTTAGATACTATTGCCTAAAGCTTACTTTTTTGTTATTATAAATAAAATAAGGAGATTGACATGAAATGGTTAGTAATTGTTATGGTTGCATACTTACCTACTTATGATCAGTGGGATATGGTTGATTACAGGCATAGTTTGTTTGATTCGTCTGAGCTATGTACATCTTTTGTCCAGCAAAACAGGCATAAGTTCATTCAAGACGCAAACGAGCTGTATCAACTTAATGAACCTGATTTTAAAATGTTTTGCGTTTCTACTGACGATTTTTTTAATAAAATTTTAGTAAGAGAGGTACATCCTACATGAACAAAGCTGAACGATTAGAATATCATGAACGTTGGTTGTTAAAACACGGCGTTCACCCGTCTCAATTAAAATCTAAAAATAAATCTCATATCAAAATGCCTTGTTATAAGTCTGATGTTGAAACAGCTCCTACTTCTGATCGCGTGGGTAATGGGTTTGTTCGCGGAAAGCATAAGTACTCTGGTTCTGGAGTTCATATTGGACAAGCTTACAATAAAGGTAATCTAGTAGTGCTTTCAACTTCAGAGGCGAAGGATACAGCAACAGGCAAACGGAGATGATAATTAAATCACAAAGAATGCATAACTTTGTGTCAGCTCTTAGGTTTCACGATTTTACTGGATTGATGCATTGTGGTGACGCCTCTTTTGCTTTTTGCTCTATCATGTTAGAGTCAAATATTCCACTTCCCTATAAACACATTACAGTCTATTTTGAAAATTCAAGTGTTCATTCAGTTATTTTTGCACGAAATGTAACTTTTGATCCTTTAAGTAATATTTTGATACCTAATTTTAAATTTGGTTATGATGCTGTCACTCAAGATACTGAATTTGTTCCCATTTCTTCACAAAATAGAATGCACGATAAAAGATTAGATTTTTACAAAAATTACTACGCACTCGATAAGATCACAAAAATAAACCAATTCATAGTAGAGAGAATATAATGATAAAACACTCACCTGAACAAAAAGCCGAATACACTAAGTATGCTAATGAATACATCCGCACTGTGAATAAATGGTGTCAAGATAATATCTATAAAAAATTTAATCTAGAAAGTGTTAAGTTAGATTGGAGTATCAACCGTCGTTCTTCACGAGGAGGTTTCTATGCAGACGGACCCGGAATCAATATTGCCATGCTTGGTTGCTGTAAAGATAGTGATAGCATTCAGAGAGTATACGAATACAAAAGCTTCGACTCTGATCCTGTCATTGGTGGGATCTATACACGGACAAAATTTCAGAGACTAGAACTAGTGCTTCTACATGAAATTGCACATGCTCTTCAGTATTATTCGTATCGAGTAAATAATTTTCGTTGTAAACCACACGGAACTACTTGGAAAAATTTCTATCGTCGGTTAAGAGTTGAGTTTTTGAATCCTCAACTTGAAAATCAGGTTGAACTTAAGGCTGAATATGATAAAATGAAAAAACAAATTGAAACAGGAAAATTCAGTCTTATAACTGACGATAAAATTTCTGATTTATTTAAGAGAGCTGCCTCCAATTAACACTTATTGCGATAGACCATTTACGGAACTTCATATAGAAGAGGATGGCAAAGTCACTCCCTGCTGTGTTATGCCATCTAATCGTTTTCCTATGGGGGACTCTTTACATGATTACGTCACAGGTCAGCCTTTAAAAGATCTAAAGCAAGCCCTCACTTCTGGGATAAAACATCCAAGTTGCGAATGGTGTTGGTTAAACGAAGAAAAAAATATTAAGTCACATAGAATCGCACAGCCACGAGGGCCAGAGCTTTATTCGATTCATATTAGATTAAGTAATGTGTGTAATTTTAAATGTAGGATGTGTAACCCTTCTTTTTCCTCTACTTGGGCTCAAGAGAATAAAAAACACAACTGGTTTGCTGACTTAGATAACGTAGTAACTAAAGATGCTATTGAAGCTAACGGTGATACTCTATTCAAGCTATTGAAGAAAGGTATTCAAAGAAAAACATTAAAGCATATTAGTATTTCAGGGGGAGAACCTTTAATAACTGACTCTCACCTAAAGCTTCTCAATTTCTTACTAGATAATAACTTAACAGAGGTCAATTTATCCTATTCAACTAACCTGTCTAATTTAGACTATAAAGGTGTTGATTTACTCCCACTATGGAGCAAATTCTCAAATGTTTCTCTTGAGGCAAGTGTCGATGGGTGGGGCAAACATGTTGAATATTCTAGGACTGGGTTTGATTGCAGCACTTTTCTAGCTAACTTTAAAAGAGCCTTTAAATATATTGATGCGATTAATTGTGTTGTAAATATTTACAGTGTATGGACTCTCCCATTTATTGAGAAGTTTAGAAAACATGGAATAAATATTATATATTCGCCTTGTTATAGACCTCCTTACACTAGTCCACAAATTCTACTAGAAGAAGATAAACAAAAACTTTTTGAACTATATAGTGATTATCCAGAGTTAGTAAAAGTTTACAAAAATTTTATAGACACAGATCAAGATACAGAATATAATACAGAAGATAGCAGATCTGAAATGATCAGATACAATCTCTTATTAGATTCTTATAGAAATACGAGCTTTTTTGATACATTTCCGATGTATGAGAAATATAAGGAGTTATAATGGCTGACGTTTATACTTGTGACAACTATGTGATTAAAAAAATTGAAGCAGAAACTATGAATTTTGCAAAAGCTGGGTCTGGTTCTATGGCTGGAAACGAATCAGATGATTATGCATATACATCCAGTAGCGCAAGACTTAGAGATCGCTGGTTAGTTGGCAGTGCTGTTTTATCATCCAAGCCCGCCTCTTTTGATTTTGAATATGCCTACTATGTAACTGTTCAAAGATTACCTGAAAGTACGTATCCAAATACCACCGATGTTCATATTTTAAGAGGAGATTACTTAGCTAATTTAATTCCTCTTTCTCTCAGTGAAGAAAATTTTATTAATAATGTTAGTGTGATTGTTAACACTGCTTTAGCTGCATCTGATGCCGCTTTTGATGGCTCTGCTGCAGCCTCTGTCGATAAAACTGGTTATACTGTAAAACTTGGTGGATGATTTTAATTGCTAATGGCTGTTCCCATGCTGCAGGAGCTGAAATTGAATATGAGATGCAGGGGGAATGTTACGATAAAGCATGGCCTAAAAAACTAGCTGATTTATTAAATTATAAACATATGAACTTAGCAGTCTCTGGAGCGTCTGACGACAGAGTTGTAAGAACTACCATCGAATGTATTGGCAGACTTAAAAAAGAACCTTGGTTTGATCCTTCACAGCTGTTTGTTATTATATCTTGGCCTGGGTTGCATAGATCTGAGATTTACGAAATTGAGTCTAACGAGCCTGGATTTTGGGATAAAGGCTGGATGCCATTGGTTGTTGGTAATTATGAAACCTATAAAGAACAATGTAGTAAAAGTTCTTTATTTTATTATAAAGCTTGGGTTCTAAGGCAAAACCACTTTGAAGCTACTATTAAATTTTTTTCTAATGTTTTACTTCTTCAAAACATTTTAATCTCAAACAAAATTAAATATCTTTTTTGGAATTCTTGTTCATCAGTATGCTTGAACAGACAGGAGCCTTACTTTACTGAAATTAATCACCAGAGATTCCCTTACTTAACAGAAGCACAAAAGTCGTATACAGAGCTTTTAGAAGCAAAAAGTTTTAAACATTCTCCTTTTGCAAAATGGGGTCACTATGGTGAAGACTCGCAAAAGTGGTTTGCTGAGTTTTTAATGAACTATATAACAAAAAATAATTTACTTTAGTATTGCTTAATTCTAGATTAGTTGTTATTCTATAAAAGTCTCGAACATAAAGAGGCACAGAGGGGAACGGAAAGACAGGTACAGTTTATACTTACCTGTCTTTCTTTTTGTCTTGCATTACGCTTTATTTTTTTGTAATATATATAAAATCATGGAGAGAAAGATGAGCGAGTATTATGTTAGAAAAGGCAAATATGCACCAGAAGTGGCAAAATTTAGTGATTCACGTGAGCCGTTGGATGTCTACACCCTCACTAGCAGAGGCTGTACTTGTCCTGCTCGTACTAGGAATTGTAAGCATACGCGTATAGTAGATAGATGGGAATCTATGGGTAGTCCTGCAGGCGTTGTTTTTAACGATTCAGCGGAAGTTGTTTGGGAATGGAAGTTGTAATCTTATCAGGAGGGTTTGACCCTTTACACGAAGGACATATTGCAATGTTCGATCATGCCAAAAAAGCGTATGATCATGTTGTAGTCGGTCTTAATTCTGACGATTGGTTGAGACGTAAGAAAGGCAGAGCGTTTATGTCTATCTCTGCGCGCTCATCAATTGTTAGTTCGTTACGGCAGGTGGATGATATAATTATCTTCGACGATACAGATGATTCTGCTTGTGATCTAATTAGACAGGTGATGGAACGTTTTCCAAATGATTCCATTACTTTTGGTAATGGAGGTGATAGAACGGGAGGAAACTTCCCTGAATTGGCTTTTTGTATTGATAATCATATCAATACTAATGACGAATTAGGTGGAGGCTTTAAGCAAAATTCTTCCTCTGACTTGTTAGCTGAGTGGAAATACAATCCCACAAAAAGGGATTGGGGTCTTTGGAAAGTTTTATCAGACTACAAGACTGTAAAAATTAAAGAACTGATTGTAAATCCTCTTTCAGAGTTATCATGGCAGGTACACGAACGCAGAAGTGAATTCTGGTTTGTACGTCAAGGAACCGCTACTATTTACTTCTCTGCAGACAGTGAGGGTAAAGATATATACAAAACAATAAGAAATCCAAATTCAACTTTTCACATTGGCATTAATAAGTGGCATCAACTAGTAAATGAAACTGAAGAATTATTATCTATTATTGAAATTCAGTATGGCTCTGAGTGTTCTGAGTCCGATATCTTACGCGGTGGCAGACCAAGCGGAGATTACTTGCTTAGCCCATAATATTTATTGGGAGGCTCGTAATCAAGAGTCAAGAGGTATGATGGCTGTTGCTCATGTTACCAGAAACCGAGTTAAAAGTCCTCATTACCCAAATACATACTGTGAAGTCATACAAGAAGGACCGATGAGAGAGTCTTGGAAGACTAGGAAGAATCCCGATCTACCAGATTCTGAGCGAGTTTATTTTCCTAAAAGAGATAGGTGTCAGTTCTCGTGGTACTGTGACGGCAAAGCTGATGTAATCCCTTCCCAAGACAAGGACATATATGAGCTTTCTCGTATGATCGCTTTTAAGATTGTGTATGGACACTTTGACGATAATACTCACGGCTCTACTCATTACCATGCTGATTACGTTAGTCCAAAGTGGGCAGGTGAAATGACATATACAGTTACTATTGGTACTCATATCTTTTATAAATTTCCTTGATTATTTTCTAAAAATTTAGTATAATTTATTTGTAATCGCTCAAGAGAGGATTACACTAACTTGCTTAAAATTAAGGAGAAAATAATGACTGGATCATTCGCTTATCCAAGAAGCGCATTTTTGGGCTTCGACCATATTTTTGATGAACTCACTAAAATCCGTGCTCACGCAAACGACGGATATCCTCCACACAATGTTATTAAGACTGGCGATACGACCACGACTGTAGAACTTGCAGTCGCAGGTTTTAAGCGCGAGGATTTAAGTATTGAGGTTAAGGATCATGTGCTGACTATAAAAGGTGAGCGTGCACAACGTAGACCTGAAGAGCAGTACATTCATCGTGGCCTAAGCACACGTAAGTTTGTCAAATCATATAGACTCAGCGAGTATACAGAAGTTGTTGGAGCTGATCTTAGCGATGGTATTTTGACTGTCGATCTTGAAGTTGTAGTTCCTAAAGAACGTCAACCGAAGTCTATTGCCATCAAATAAGATAGCGTCTCTCTATATTAACATATAAGGGAGAACGTTATGTTACAAAAAATAATAAATAAAATCAGCAATGCTTACTATCAAAATGATATTAAGCGCTTCGTAGAAGTTGAATACAGAAAAGCTGACCATCCATATGCGTTTTACCTTCTAAATCAAGGATTAAATTCCGCTGAAATTAAAAGGAGAATGCGATGACGCAAAGAATACTCAAAGGATTTGCAGCTTGGTGTGACAACGTAGCTCGTGCAAGAGCCGCTAGTGAACTCGCCAGGATGGGATACTACGAAGAAGCACAAAACCTCATGACAAGGAGGCAAGGATGATTAAATTCCTAAAAATGTTACTTGTCAGAGATAGATCGAGTCAGATAGAAAGATATCTTGCCTCTTCTTCAGATCTTGTTGAACTTGAATATCGACAAAAAGAACTTGCAAGAAAGGGGATCTATCTATGAAAACTTTAGGTTTTTATCTGACTACTTTCTTAATCGTCTTTGTACTTGGGTCTGCTAATGCAGGTGCAAGAACCATTGAGATGTTGAATAAGGACGGAGCTGGAAACAAAATGGTTTACAGCGATGAGCTTGCTCGCATTGAGGTTGGCGAAACAATCACTTGGGTTCCTACTTCAAAGGGACACAACGTTGAATGGATTGCTGGTCCTGACGGAGCAGAGCTTCCTAAAAAGTCTAAGAATGGCAAAGAGGTTTCTATGACTTTTGAAGTGCCAGGAATTTACTACTATTGGTGTACACCACACAAAGGCATGGGCATGATTGGCCTTGTCGTAGTAGGGGGAGATACCAGTAATAAAGACACCATTGCTAAAGCAAAGGCTCTTGGTAAATCTAAAAAGAAACTTAAAGCACTCTTAGGGGAACTCTAATGTGGCCGTACACTGACGAAGAACGCGACTGGTTGTCGTAAAAAATAGTAAAGCGGAGCTATCAATTTAGCTCCGCTCTTGCTTTTTCCTCATTTATCTGTTATCATATTCAAAATGGAGAAATAAATGATAGAAAGTTCTTACCCATATGACAAAATATTTGATCAACCATATGAAGGTTTGATTAGACAAGAACTGACCACCTACACGGAGTCTGATGGTCAGATTATTCGTACAACTGTAACTCGTCAATTTTTTCCTGATGATTACGTTGACTCCACAGTCTCTAGCCCAATAGGAATTAAACATGGCTCTCAAAGATAAATTAGATAAAGTTAATACAGTTATTACTATTGAACGTGCTGATAACGGATGGATTTTTGAAGCATCTGGTCGTCAGAACGATGAGTGGAAAAATGTCAAAATCCTCGTGAACACTTCAGATACTCTTTATGGTTTAATTCAAGAGCATAATGAGATGGAAATTGACTAATTGGCATCTCTCTTTGCCTATACTGGTGAGGTTGAAGTCAAGCCTCTAATAAAAAAATTTACTCCGTGGCTAGAAGATCGCTGTAAGCAAATTCTCAACTTTCCCTATCACTTACAATGTCATGCTGCACTCTGGCATGAATCTTTTCAAAAACCTTCTTGGGTAGTCTATAACACAAATTGTTTTTGGACTACTCATGGAGGTTCTCGTCTTCTCGTAGCCTATTTGCGAGGAGATCAATTTATAAATGCTAATGTCATATGTCAATTCCCTGAGCCTCCTTTACCTAATCTAGCACCGTTCACAGATTTAAAGATTACAAACAATATGCTTAAGTGGGATGATGACGATCACGCGTGGGATAAATGGTGTGTTGCTAATATTGAGTTCAAGCACGGCATAAGAATTAAATGCGGGACAATAAATCATATTTTGGTTGATAAGAAACCTATTCAAACACTTCAGGGCCATTACATCTCTGTAACTCGTAGGCTACTAGAAAAAGTATCTGACTGGAATAAGGATAAAGAGTATTGGAAATCGTTGAACACTTAAATTGGTGGAGAGTAAATAAAGTATTTACTCAGGATGAGGGCGCTAAACTTCAAGCGCATATTTGTAGTTACGTTAACCTCAACTTTGCACAAGGAAAAAGAGAAGAGGCAATAAAGAGAACTTTTATTACAAAAGATTCTCCCTTTAAACATTTATTTCAGCGATTAGATGTAGAACTTAGAGAGTATTTTAAAGATTACATATCAAACACTGATAAAATAAGAATTGAGCTTTGTGCCGATGCACAGGGTATGTGGATTGACCCACACTACGACGTTCCCGAAAAGTCTTTTACAATGCAAGTCTATCTTGGGCAGGATAGCTTAGATGGCACTATTCTTCATTTAGATCAGGAATATGAGGTGCCTTGGGTAGAAAATTGCGGTTATGTCATAGTTAGAGATAAGCCTGTCCTTCACAGTTTACGAAAAGTTAAACGTGAAGTAAGACATTCAGTAATAATAAACTATGTTAATGGCTTATGGAACGACACTTCTCAGTTGCTCTATGGGTAAATATTTGATAATATACTTTAAATTATGGAGAAATTTATGCACAGACAAGAAAGAGATAAGTTTGAGAGAATTATTCATTTATTGAGAGAGATTGAGTTTGCAAAATCTCAACTACAACCTCATGATACAGGGCATATTAGCACTGCGATTGGGTGGATGGAAAGAAGAGTTTCTCAGTTACAGGCTGAGTTGCGCAAAGAAGTAAACTTAGAGTTATTCTGATGAGACGGGCGGAACGTATAAAACGCAGTGAGGCAGCACGAGCTAAGCGGCGTAAACTAAAAGATATAATTTTTGATTGCACTGTAAGAAAGTTTAGTCGTCTTCGCAAGTTACGTAAACAAGGTAAAAAAGATACTACTGTTTAAATTTTGCCCCTGTGATGGAATGGTAGACATAACGGACTTAAAATCCGTGGGCCGTAGGCCGTGCGAGTTCGAGTCTCGCTGGGGGCACCAAATTAGGAGAGTACTATGTATTTTATAAGTGCTCCATTCGGTAATTATCTACACTATCAAGGTTCCGTCAGTGTAACAGGCACTTGGACGGTAGATCCTCGACCTGGACGTATTAAACAAATTGTAAAAACACTAAGATATACAAAAACAGGCTGGAGAAACAAGTTAGGTCTACGTAACCCGGGTCTACGGGTTGGTATGTTAAAAACAAACTATGATGACTGTTTAAGTCTTGCAGCTATCAATCCACAAGATTGGAATATTATTTTTGACATGATTAGCATAGTTCGTAATGTCGAACTTAATATCAGCTGTCCAAACTTAGATAGCCATGAAGATACAACACAGTTTGAAGGGTTTAGCCGATTTATCAAACTGCAAGGGAAATGGAAAATTGTTAAAGTACCACCAATAAGCAGTACACAACTTATTGATAAGATTGTAGATTTTGGATATACACAGATACACGCTAGTAACACACTACATACAGATAAAGGCGGTTTAAGCGGTAGAATACTAACTCCTCATACGCTCAGGCTGATAGATTATTTAAAAAATACCCACCCTCATGTAGAGGTTATAGCAGGGGGAGGTGTTTATAGCAAAGAAGATGCACAAAGATACATTGATGCAGGTGCAGACCACATTAGTTTAGGCACTGTATGCTTCACTCCGTGGAGAATAAAAAGCATACTGCATCACAACATTGATTTTGGTTCCGTAGCTCAGTTGGATTAGAGCAACAGCCTTCTAAGCTGTGGGTCGTGGGTTCGAGTCCTACCGGAATCACCAGAGGACAAAAAATGAAATTCGTAATGGTCATAATGTTTGCAACGATGGGTGACATATATATGTTTACACAACCGTCATTCGACACTAAGAAAGAGTGCATGAATTATCTAATTCAGAATGGGCCAATCATATATGCCAAAATACTAGAAGCGTATGGATATCCTAAAGAGATACGAGCGGTTAACTGTCTAAGAGAACAAGAGTTCATTAGTATTATCAATGGTCAAAAGGCCACATGAAATACGCAGGAATAGATAAGAAATGTACAGACTGCTCATACGATAAGAACGGTAATCTCGATAGACTCTGCGGTCCTTGTGAAGAGGAAGGTATAAGACAAAGAATAAAATGGTGGCAAGATGGTAAGAGAAAACTAAAAGAAAAAAACAATGGAAAGAGAGGTTCATTAATCAATGATAGGAAATGACTTTTGGGGAGACCTTGAAATTGATGCGATTGAGTATGAAAAGGATATAGAATTAGTAGCTAAAGAGTTGATTGATCACTGGGGCAAAGAGCTTACCGAAAAAGACTTACTTAAGCTTAAAGCTTATAGCACTTGCGCTGATACTCCTATTCATTGTGCATTGGCTAAAGCAGCCTTAGAATATTATGTAACACAAGATTATACCCCAGAGTTTATTCATGCTGGTGTGGAATCAACCCCTAAGAAAGTATGGTGGAAGTTTTGGAAACACACATAATTCAATTGTATGAACGTAGACTTGATAATTGTTTAGCTGCTAGAGACGCTTGCGGTGAAGGCACTTGGGGCTGGACGTTTTGGCAAAATACGTTTACAATATTACTTAGAAAAATGAATTTACAACTTACAGGGGCGAAGTGTTACGGTAGCACAGCTGGCTCCAACCCAGCGGGACAGGGTTCAATTCCTTGCGCCTCTGCCAATTTACATTGAGGAACTAACATGAAAGAATGGGTAATGGTTATAAGTATGTGGGGTATGGATGCTGCAGGTCACGATCATTATATTGGTCAGTTAGCTTTACAACAACCAATGACACAGAAACAGTGTGAATATATGATAGATGAAAAAATGTGGAAATCTAGTTATGAGAATGAGTATTATCATATGAAAGGCCATTGTTATCCTAAAGAGTGTTCGGGCAAGCAGAAATGCGAGTAAAATTAAATTTAAGGATAGGAATAAACGATGACTGAAATTAAACAAGTAATGATGAGCGAAGATCGCACTCGTCGGGCTGAAATATTTTTGAAAAATGATGTGTGGCACGTTAATATGATTATTGGAGGACAGATGGTTGAGTGCCGTCCAATGGTTTCTGACGGAACGGTTCATTCATTAAGCTATGCAGAAGATGCTGCTGAAAACTGGTGTATGGGAATTATAGATTAAGCGGGTATAGTATAACGGCTATTATTACAGCCTTCCAAGCTGAGGATCGGGGTTCGAGTCCCCGTACCCGCTCCAACGCCTTATGAGACACAAATGAACCAATATGAGGACAAAGCACAAATCAGGTCACTGATTAAACAAGCCTATCTCATCAACCGAGTGTTAGATGAATATGGCTTTTCTTCTGTGCTAGATGTAGGTACTGGCCCTGGAATTATAAAGCGAGTACTGGTCAAACAAGGAAAATTGTGTCATACTGTAGAACAAAAGAATCAGTGGAGAGATTTTTCTAAGTTCAAACCAGAAATTGACTTTAGAATGGGCTATTATAAAGATCGCAGGTGGGAGTTTCCTTGGACAGGCACTTTTTACGATTGCGTTGTTTTAGCTAGGTTTTTTGACTTATATCACACAGATGACGATTTAGAGTCTGTGTTAGGAGTCTTAAGAATGTATTCTAATAACATTCTTATACTACAAGAGCCTAGAAGCTGGCGATTAAATGGTTACGTTCAGGAAAAAGCTATACGCCATGACACTTCGTTGTGGCCTATATATTTATTAAAGTAAAGGAATTTACAATGGGAATAATCGCAGTATTAGTAGCAGGTCTTTGGTTCACAGACAATGCAGAATTTATTAAGACTTCGGATCAACAACGAGATGAAGGTTTCAGATGGAATCAAATTGAGTGTCGTGATGTTAATCCAGAACTTCCTTCGATTACAATTGATACACCAACTGGAAGAAAAATAGTGTGCCACAAGTTAATGTAAGTAAGGTTTTAGTTTGCGGCGCAGGAGGGTTCATAGGAAGTCACCTGGCAAAGTACCTCAAAAATCAAGGACACCATGTCATAGGTGCTGATTTAAAGTATCCAGAGTTTTCTAACTCATATTGTGACGATTTCTACTTAGTTGATTTAAGAGATCAATCTCAGGTCAAAAAAATTATTGACTCTAGTATTGATGAGGTTTATCAATTAGCCGCTGATATGGGTGGGGCGGAGTACATTTTTACTGGTGATAGTGATGCAAATATTACTAGTAACAGTGTGTTAATAAATGTTAATGTTTTAAGAGAAGTGGTTAAACACAAAATCAAAGCAATTTTTTATGCAAGTAGTGCTTGTGTGTATCCTGAAACTAATCAGTTAGATCCTAACAACCCTGACTGTAGTGAGGACTCTGTATACCCAGCTAACCCTGACTCTGAGTACGGTTGGGAAAAACTATTTAGTGAACGTCTATACATGAATTTTGCTAAAAATCATGGCTTAAAAGTAAGAATTGCAAGATTCCATAATGTATTCGGTCCTGAAGGCACTTGGGAGGGCGGTAAAGAAAAAGCTCCTGCCGCTTTATGTAGAAAGATTATCATGTCTAACGGCGAACCAATCTCCGTTATAGGCAGCGGTAATCAAACTCGTAGCTTTTTATACATTGATGAAGCTATAAAAGGTATTCAAAAGATTATGAAATCTGATTACGGAAAACCTTTAAATTTAGGCAGTGAGAGACTTATCTCGATTAATAACTTGGCTCAGCTTATTTCTACTATTAACATATCTAGAGAAGTGGAAATTAAAAACGTTAGCGGGCCAAGTGGCGTAATGGGTAGATGTAGTAATAATACATTAATTAAGGAACAAACTGGTTGGGTTCCAGAGGAAAACTTAGAAGAAGGTTTACAAAAAACTTATGAGTGGATTTCAAAACAGGCTGTTAAAGCACGTTAAAGTAGATTATGACTTTAGTTTTATCTACGATATAGACTGGAATCAATATGAACATAACTGTATAGGACATCAACAAGTTGAATTGAAAGATATTCATGAAAAGTTTGGTGGCTTCCCAAAATCATACACTTCTGCTAATACCTTGTTTTATCAAAAATTTTATGAACGCGATGAGATTAATTTTGTAACTCTAGGTGAACAGGTCGGCGTTGAGCCTATTACAATTTCTATGATTAAACAACCTCCTGGCATGACAAACCCCCTTCATCGTGATACCTTCTATCGAATTAATAAAGATTATCCCAATGATTCTAGGATGAAAGTAAGAGCTAACTTATTTTTAGAAGACTGGAAATGGGGTCATATCTTGCAGTATGATGACGTTGTAGTAAGTCATTGGAAAAAGAACACAGGGTATATGTGGAACTCAGAAGTTCTACACTTAGCGGCAAACTGTGGTCTTGAAGATCGTTACACACTACAAATATCAGGGTTTTTACTATGACAACTCGTTACACTAACCTACCTGATAATAAAGACAAACCTTTCGGAGGAGCATACAGTGTGTATGATTCTCTTACTATTCAATCACGAGATATTATAGCACGCAGTTACACTGGAGCCGTTCATGACTTTGAGGCGTTAAAACTTGAATATTTTGATAGGTTTAAAGATTTTCTCTCATCCCCACATAATCTTCACGGTTTAGATAAGTATACAAAAGCATGTTTTACACAAGGAACGACAGAATCATTTGGTCACTTTTACATACGTTATCGTAATAAAAGACTACGAATAGCAAAAGGTGAATATTTTTATCATCAAATGATAAAGTCTTTATACTTTTCTAATAATTTTGCTTGGTTAGAAGATGACGAACTGAAAGCTGGAGATTGCCTATTAATTAGTGCGCCTTTTTCAGATACCTGTGACTTGTACCCTAACCTTGATTCTATCCTTTCTAGATGTTCTTCTTTAGATATCCCCGTGATGTTAGATCTCGCATACATTAATCTAGCCGTAGATTTAGAGATTGATTTAAATCATTCTTGTATCGAGTATGTAGTTTCATCCTTATCTAAAGTTTTTCCTCTTGAAAATTATAGGGTTGGTATTAGACTACAGAGAACCATGTATGAAGACCCCCTGTACGTAATAAATGAAGCAAACTATAACTATATAAATATGTGTAGTTTGTACTTAGGTCTTAATATGATGAAGACCTATGACCCAAGATATATTTATGATAAATACAGAGATAAACAGTTAGAGTTCTGTGAGCGATTAGATCTTCAACCTTCTCGTTGCGTTTATTTTGGTATTGATCATAATTCAAAATACCCAATTTATAATAGAGGGAGAGATACAAACAGACTTTGTTTTTCTCGAGTTTGGGATGGAAGAATGACATACGATGAATGAAGTCCATCTCATTGAACAGATTAAACTAAACTCAAATTACCCACGATACTGTGAGTACCTAATTCTAATTTATGATTATTTACAAAGGAGAAAAAAATGAAAGAACAATTAATCAAAGCGGCCCGTATGCATGCAGAGGGTGAACTAGAACGTGCCAAGACTAACATCATGGTTTATATGAATCAGAGTGTTGGTATTGGTGAACACTCAGATATTGTTGAAGCAATTCAAGAAGAATTAGATAAGATGGCTGCAGCAACGGATCGTATTGAAATGTTAGATGAACACTTTGGATGAAAATATCCACCCATAATCATTGGGACAAGCTCAGAGAGATTGTAGTAGGAAGTGCTGACAACTACAGAATCCCAACTGTAGATCGTAGCACAATGAGTTTTAGTTATACCACTGACTCTTTTGAAGATGTAAAACACCTACAAGGACCCCTGCCACAATCTCTCATTGACGAGGCTAATGAAGATGCACAAGGATTAGTCAATGTCCTTGAACAAGCAGGGGTAGTAGTACATAGACCTAACTCCTTAGATCACTCATTTGAATACTCTACCCCAGAGTGGAAAACTACTGGATGGTCTACCTGGTGTCCAAGAGACTTATTGCTCCCACTCGATAACTTAATGATTGAGACTCCGAGCCCTTGTCGGTCTCGATATTTTGAGACAAGAGCATACACCGATATTATGTTCTCTGCTATCAGAGACGGCAGTGAATGGATTGCTGCTCCAAAACCTGTGTTGAGAGACAAGATATATCAGTTTGAAGAATTAGAAAAACCTAGCTTACTTAACCATGAGCCTGTTTTTGATGCTCCGAATTGTGTTAGGCTAGGTAATGATATACTGTTTCAAGTTTCTAACTCTGGAAATCATTTTGGATTACAGTGGTTAAAAACTGTGCTAGAACCGCGAGGTTATCGTATCCACCCAGCTGAGCACATTTATTCTTATGGACATTTTGATAGTACTATAGTGCCCCTTAGACCAGGATTAGTACTATTAAACTCTACAAGAGTTACTCCTGATAACTGTCCTAAGTTATTTGAAAAGTGGGATAAGATATGGTTTGATGACTGCATTGCTCAAACTGCTGCAATACCTGGAGGTATTGCACCGTGTTCTACTTATATTGGAATGAATATTTTATCAATCGACCCTGATACAGTTGTAATTGACGAAGCACAATTACCTCTGATCAAAACTCTTGAAGCATATGGAATTACGTGTATACCC
>MDSZ01102428.1_pt1 | contig 16389 bp, 17 predicted proteins | sample 811201 | NCBI WGS metagenome assembly MDSZ01 (sample SAMN05326647, study PRJNA326480) | marine metagenome | isolation source: seawater | place: Indian Ocean: North | collected 2010
ACTTTAAGAGTAGAGTCAATAGAGGCAAACAAAGTTACTGTAAATATCTACAACCTCGCTGGCTATTTCATAGAAAAATTCCAGTCATCTCCCATTGATCAAGGTAATCAAATATCTGAATGGGAATGGAATACATCAGATTTAGAATCAGGTGTATATTTTGCGCAGGTGAATATTTCAAGTAATGAGATGATGGAATCAAGTATTATTAAAATAGCTATTATTGATTGATGAAAAATTTACTAACTACTTGTCTATTTGTATCTCTTTTGAAATCTCAAGTTCAATACAATCATCCTGAACTAAATTGGCATACATTTGAAACTGATCATTTTATGGTGCACTTCCACGAGGAAACTGAAGGCACAGCCAGAGAGTCTGCAACAGTTGCTGAATTCATTTATCCATTTGTTACTTCATTCTATGATTTTGAGCCATCAAGTAAAACCCACTTAGTTCTCTTAGATCCTGATGATTATTCCAATGGTGCAGCATATTATTATGATAACAAGATTTTGATATGGGCATCACCATTAGATTTTGAACTCAGAGGTAGTCACAGGTGGTTACAAAATGTAATTACCCATGAATTTGTTCATATTGTTTCATTACAAAAATCAATGAAAGCAGGGATGAGAATTCCTGGTGCTTATTTACAGCTAATGGATTACGAAAATGAAAAACGTCCAGATGTTTTATATGGATATCCAAATACTCTTATTAGTTATCCAATCCCATGTACAGTTGTCCCTCCATGGTTGGCAGAGGGAATTGCCCAATATATGTATGACGATGCTGATTGGGATAATTGGGATAGTCACCGAGATATGATACTAAGGGATAGAGTAATTAATAATAATATGCTCTCTTTCAACGAAATGAATACATTTGGTAAAAAAGGAATAGGTAATGAATCAACTTATAATGCAGGTTATGCACTATCAACATATATAGCCAATGAGTTTGGATCTAATGCATTGAGTGATATTATGGAAGAATTATCTTCTCCATTTCAATTCTCAATCAGTCGAGCAATCGAAAATGTATTAGGTTTGACTGGTGAAAAAATCTATTCAGATTTTAAAAATGCACTTGAGGCTAAATACAAAAGACTCATAGAGCCAATCAAAATAATTACAGTAAAAGGTGATTTAATACATCATGGTGAAAGGTCTGATAACGCTGGTGGAACAACTAACCTATATCCAAAATGGCATCCTAAAGATAATCTATTTATATATTTGTCAAATAAAAATAATGATTTTTTCGGTCAAACTGATCTTTACCTTTACGATTTTGATACTGGCATTGATAAAAAATTGAAAAGTGGAGTCTTTTCAGCACCAGCATGGCATCCAGATGGTAAAATTATTTTCTATTCTAAAAAGTCAAAATTTCCAAATAAAAATGGTTCAAGGTTTTATGACATATATTCGTATAATATTGAAGATGAGAAAGAAGAAAGAATTACTTTTGATGCAAGAGCATTTAATCCAATATTTATCGAAAAAGAAAACTCAGTTATTTATTTGGCTACTAATGATGGAGGGCAAAATATTCATATTTTTAATCTAGATATGAATAAATCATCCCAGTTAACTAATTTCACTGACAGGTCAATGATTAGTTTTGTGAATTATGATGAAATAGAAAATAAGCTTTACTTTGATATTACAAAAAATCATTTTAGAGATATCTATTTTTATAATCTTGAAACAAAAAGTATGGGCCCAATATTGAACAATTCATCATTTGATGAACGTAATATGGCGGTGGGAAAGTCTGGATTAAAAATTTATGCGAGCGATAAAAGCGGAATTTTCAACCTATATTTGACAAATTCATTAGATTCAACTGAAGGGTATGTCACTAATGTTACAGGCGGAGCTTTCATGCCTGATATCTCTAAAGATGGTAAGATTCTTTATTCACTTTATGAAAAAGGATGCTATTCTATTGCATTATTAGATACAGCAATGTTCATAGAAGATGACTTTGTTGGATATGATGCAAGTTACAATCAAAATACAAAATATTCTGAGGCGATTATAGGTTTGAATGATTTAGAATCTTATTCTTATGAAGATCAATTTCCTGAAATGTTCATAATGCCTAAACTGATGTTAGATTATGGTACACTAAAGCCAGGTTTTTATTTTGCATCAAACGAAGTTATCGATCGACTATCATTATTTGGAGGTGCTTCATTAAACATGCAAAAAGATGTTGATCTTTTTTTTACTTTTCAGTTCAAAAGATTTTACCCAACCATATACTTTGAAACATTTTATTTAACAAGAAATACTGAGGACGAATCACTATACCAAGGAGCATATCCAATTGAGGATAACATAAAATTTAGGTTGGTGCAATTTAGTTCAGGATTAGAGATACCAATATATGGTACTTTATTCGACATTTCAGTCACTCGGCAGTGGTATAGGGCATTTATTCAGGAAAAGGTAAGTACAATTGATCACGGACCGCTTGAGGCTGGAGCAGCTTATGACTATTTTCGCGGTTGGTCATTAAATGGATCTTGGTCCTTAGATATGAGAAAAAGAACATTAGATCGGTCAATCAATCCATCAAAAGGCTTTACAATAAAAACAAATTTTGGTCTAGAAAAAAATTATTTCATCGAAGGTTTGAATCTTTCGAAATCAGGAACATTAACAGAACAATTCCAGCCAAATGATTTAATTCGAATTGAATTAGAAGGCTCATATCATTACGAAATACCTTGGAAAAAACGTTGGACAGTTTCTTTGAGTAGCAAAATGGGATGGATAACAAATCCTGATGTCGATTCGTTTTTTCATTTTTATTTAGGTGGTCTTCCAGGATTGAAAGGGTACCCGTTTTATTCCATACAAGGCACAAAAAGTGGCCTTTTTGATTTGACTTTCAGAGTTCCGTTGTTCATGGAAAAGCATTACAAATATAAATGGTTGATATTACAAAATAGTACCCTAGGTGCAGTATTTCAGGCTGGAGATGCTTGGATAAATGATGCTAAATTGAAGAGGTCTATTGGAATTCAGTGGCGGTTAAATGGTTTTTCTTTTTATAATTATCCAACTGCAATTGAATTAGAATATCATCAACCATTAAATAAATTTGAGAGAGTAATTAATGATGAAAATATTTCTTACGGTGAAAGAGGTAGAGCGTATGCGAAAATTTTATTTGATTTCTAGCTTTTTTTTCTTGGGGTTTTGTCCTTCAGTTTTTTCACAAGACGCTCCAAATCTTGAAGCATCAAAACCTGACACATTAATAATTGATTCCTTGGATAATCAAGTTCATTACCCAGGAAAACCTTTGATAATGTCATTAGTCTTACCAGGAGCAGGACAATTTTATAATCAATCACCACTTTGGAAAACAGCATCTTTTGTTGGTGTTGAATTAGTTAGCATTTTTGCTTGGAATTATTTCCAAAAAGAAGCAGAGAAGAGGAGAGATGAATACCAGAATTTTGCAGATTTAAATTGGACACTTGATAATTGGGTTACAAATCGATTTAATTACCCAGATCAAGAGCAAGTTGATGGAAGGATATGGTCTAGTTTCCCAGCATTGACGAAATTATCAGGTACACATGATTTAAAACTTATTATATCTGGTGACCTAGCAAATGATCTAAACCTCACAAGAGTATCTTCTGATAGTCTAGACATACACCCTGAATGGTTTTATTCAGGCGATATAGTAGTTGTTAGAGATAGGCATTTTTATGAAAATATTGGAAAATACGATCAGTTTGTTGGTGGTTGGAATGATGCCAGAGAAAATTGGTATTGGGAAGAGAAAGATGTTGGAGATAGTACAGAAATTGTAATCAAAACCCCGATGAAACAGAAATATATCGAAGATAGATATGATTCAAATCAAATGCTTAATGCTGCTAAATATAGCGTAACAGTATTAATGTTTAATCATGTACTAAGTGGTATTGAATCAATTTGGGGTAGTCAAAAGAAAGGTAAAGAAAGAAATGCCCAACAAACTCGAATTGACTCTAAGATTAATTTAGTATATAATCCACAAAACCCACTGGGAGTTGGAGGATTGAAATTTTCTGTTTATTTCTGAAGATTAATATGAAAGCTACAAAATTATATATTTTAATTTTTTTATTTCTTGGATGTGCGGGCACAAAAAACGACCGAGATATCAGTGTAAAGCAAGCATTTGAACAAGGGTTAAACAATCTTGATAATGAAAAATATCTTAAAGCACAGGCTGATTTTAAGTCAGTCCTTGTTAAAGGTGGGGGTACGGATATAGCCGATGATGCCCAATACTATCTTGGTGTTGCATATTTTAGGAATAAAGAATACCTATTAGCAATCGCTGAATTTGAAAAATTATCAAGGAGGATGGGCTATAGTCCTTTTGTTGAAGATGCGAGATTTAAAATTTGTGAATCCTATAGAATTGAATCACCGGAATACTTCCATGATCAAGAGTATACCCAAAAGGCCATTGAAAGATATCAAGAATTTTTAGATGACTATCCAAATTCAAAATTTAATAAAGAGGCAACACAATCGATTAAAACTCTTAGGAAGAAGTTGGCAGAGAAATTATACAATACTGGACTACTTTACATTAAATTAGAAGAATATAATTCAGCTAAAATTTTTTTTCAGTCAATCATCGATGAATATTACGATACGGATATTGTTATATTTGCACATCAAGGTATGGTCAAATCCCTAGCGCGAAATAGAGAAATTGAAGATGCAATCGCATATCTTGATAAATATGAAAAAGAATTAGATGAACGTAAATTATTTATCGATGCTAATAAGACTATCGATATGATGAAAAAAGTAATTTCAAAAGGAAAATAGTTTATGAAGATATGTCTTTTTGGTGGAACCTTTGATCCTCCTCACATAGGCCATTTGTTAATTGCTCAAACTGTTTGCGAGGCCGAAAATTTTGATAAAGTAATATTTATTCCTGCAAATAAGTCACCGAATAAGGAAGTCTTTACACCTCAAAAAAATCGTGTTGAAATGCTTCAACTAGCCGTAGAAGGTAACCCAAATTTTGAAATTTCTGATTTGGAAATATCTAGAGGTGGTATTTCGTATACTGTAGATACTATTAATAAATTTGAAAAAGACATGAAAAATAGCTACAGTGAACTTTTTTATTTGATAGGAAGCGATAGTCTTATAGATTTCAAAAATTGGAAACATCCTAGAAAGATACTAAAAAAATGTCAAGTACTTGTAGCCATAAGACCTGGTTTTAGGCCAAGCGATATCCCTGCATGGTTATTGCACAAAATTCAATTTGCAAATATACCAAGATTTGAAATCTCATCATCTAACATAAGAAAACGCTGGGTTGAAAATAAAACGATTCGATATATGGTCACGCTTCCTGTGTGGGAGTATATTGAAAAGCATGATCTTTACGACTAGCCTGCAAAATCGAAATACCATCTTATTAGATTGATTGTTACCAAGATGGTTCCCTCTAGCCTACTGATTTTCCAATTAGTTCTAATCATTAATAGTGTGAGCCCAACCATCAATATTAGCAAAAATACACTACCAAAGATATCTTGAGAAATTGATGTTGGATTAATGATTCCAGCTAGTCCTAAAACACCAAGTAGGTTAAAAAGGTCACTGCCAATAAGATTACCAACGGCAATACCGTGTCTTCCTTTCAAGGCAGCAGTAACCGAAGTGGCAAATTCTGGCGCTGAGGTTCCAGCGGCAACTATTGTTACGGCAATTACCCAATCAGATACACCCATGAAGCGAGCAACATTTGAAGCATGCTTTACCATCAAATGACCGCCTGAAACTATCGCTACTAAACCTAACAAAAATAAAACATATGACATTTTGGTTGCGTTGTTTGGATGAACTTCTTCAGGAGGATCTTTTTTAACAAATAAAAAGATAACATAGCCAATCAGAAGGGAAAATAATAGTAAACCTTCACTGCTTGTAAAGTTATCATTAGGTGTCCATCCATCTAGTCCGAAAAACAAGAAGTATATTAAAGCTGTAGTAATAAGTAGAAATAAACCATCACGCTCAAACATTCTTTTTGAAGTTGCAATTGGGCGTATCATTGCAGTTCCACCCAAAATAAATCCAAGGTTAAAAATATTTGAACCTATAACATTACCGATTGATATGTCAGTTTGACTTGTTGCGGCAGCACTAATTGTTACTGCAAATTCTGGAGCAGAGGTGCCAAACGCAACAACCGTTAGACCAATCACTAGGTCTGATACTTTAAATGAATGAGCAATTTCGGCCGCAGATTCGACTAACCAATCGGCACCTTTCCAGAGCATTATTATGGATAGTAATACAATTATGCAGTCGACAAATATGTAAAGATTCATTATTAACTATTTAATAGATTATCTGAATTTTAAATTAACATTCAAAATATGAACGTGAATATAGCCAATTAGGTCATAAACATATAAAAAAGAAAATACATTAATTAATTTGTAATTTCACTATGTTCAATATCAAAATAATATCTTAAATGATCGAATTTCAAAATGCATCATACGCCCATAATAAGGGCTACGGTTTAAATAATCTCAATATGTCTATTGATGAAGGAGAGTTCACCTTTTTGATTGGGCCAACTGGCTCTGGAAAGACAACTCTAATGCGCTTGATTTATTTTGATATTATTCCAGATTCTGGTATTGTTAAGATTAATGGTTTCTCTTCTCCTGGAATTACACAGAAAAAAATAGCTAACGCAAGGCAATCGATTGGTATGGTATTCCAAGACTATAAATTGCTTAAAGACAGAAATCTCTTCGATAATGTAGCACTACCATTGTATGTACTTGGTTTTAAAAGTAGCGAAATTCCAGATAGAGTTGATGAAGCATTAGATCTCGTCGGTCTTGAAGGAAAAGAAGGTCACTATCCTTATGAATTATCTGGTGGTGAACAACAAAGGGCAAGCCTGGCAAGGGCAATTATTAAAGAGCCTGATGTGCTTCTCGCTGATGAACCTACCGGAAACCTTGATCCTGTCTCATCATTCGAACTTGTTAGATTACTTGAAACCATCCACGAGACAGGCACCACAATTCTTATGGCGTCACATAATTATAACCTCATTAAAGGAAGAGGTCGTCAAATTCTTGAGTTGAAAAATGGACAACTACGAATTAGATAATGGATAAATTTTTCTATCTTATTACTGAAGGTGTAAAGAATGTATGGCGTCACAAAGTTACAGCCTTTACTGCTATGTTTTCACTCTTTGTCGCGCTTTATATTGTTGGTGTCTTAGCAACGGCAGGAAATAATGCACACAAAATTTTATACTACCTTAGATCTAAATACAAGATTGAAGTCTTTTTTAAACAGGATGTTTCAAATGAGCAGGCAGTGGGGATTATCCATAAGATAAAAAAAATAGAAGGAATTAGATCTGCTACAATTATTGAAAAAGAAGATGCAATAAGAATATTTAAAGATCAATTTGGAGAAAATATTGAAGAATTATTGGGATATAATCCACTCCCTGCCAGTGCTGTCATAAACATTGAACGAAGTCGCCGTGACCAACTTGTTATTGAAACTATGATTAAAGAAATAAGAAAGATAAAACAGGTAGATGAGATTCGTTATCAAGGCAATCTAATTAATAAAATTGAAAGAAATTTTAAAAAGATGATGGATTATTTTCCATACGCATCTATTGTAATTATTTTGATATCCATATTGATAATTTATAACACAATAAAATTATCAGTCTATTCAAGACGTGATTTAATTGAGACTTTGCAACTTATTGGTGCTTCACGAACGTTTATAAAGTTTCCTTTCGTAATTGAAGGTGTGCTAATAGGTGCGATATCTGCTATATTGGTGGCTCCAGCTTTACTTTTTTCAGTGAATGCAATGAATTATGTGATTTCTAGGTTCAGTTCCTTTAATATTAAAATTAGTTATGATCCAATGATTTTGTTTTGGATGCTTGTTACAGTAGTATTAATAGCACTTATCGGGAGCTATAGAGCTGCTTCAGGATTTTTAAAATAATTTCATACCATTTCTTGATATGAGTATTGGTATATTTTTAAATTTGATGTCTTAATTTATTTTTAAACAAAACTGTATTCTATTAATTGAATTGTAATCAAAAATAATTAGTTTGAGGAAATACTGTGCCAAAAACAAAGAATGGGGTTTCAAAGACTAAATCAAAACCCAATAATAAAAAAAAGCCAACAAAAACAACTAAGAAAGGTGACTTTGAAACAAAACTAAAGGAATTGAATGATAAACACCTGAGACTTAAGGCTGAATATGAAAATTTTAGAAGAAGAAAGTCAGAGGAAATATCAAGATTGTTGCAATTTGATGGAGAAGATGTCATTAAAGGATTTCTACCAATCATCGATGATCTTGAAAGAATGATGAACACAGAATATTCAGATAATGATACATTATTAGAAGGTATTAACCTTGTTAGAACAAAAATAGATAAATTCTTTGAAAACATCAATGTTGAAACATTTGGTGATAAAGGTGAAGAAATGGATCCTATGATACATGATGCAATGCTTACGCAGGAAAACAAGGAATTTGAAAATGATGTTATCCTTGAAGTTTTTGAAAAGGGTTATACATATCGCGATAAAGTAATTAGGCATGCAAAGGTAATTGTAAATAAAGTTTGAAAGATCTATATGAAATACTAGGTGTATCAAAGCAAGCAACTGAAGATGAGATAAAAAAATCTTACAGGAAACTTGCTCTGAAATACCATCCTGATAAAAATCCTGATGATAAGGGTGCCGAAGCTAAGTTTAAAGAAGCAGCTGAAGCCTATTCTGTTTTAAGTGACCAAAGTAAAAGATCAAGATATGATCAATTTGGGCATGCTGGTGTTGGGATAGGGGATAATGCGGGGCAAGCTGGTTTTAGTGGCGGTGTACATATGAGTATGGACGATATTTTTTCACAATTTGGTGATATTTTTGGAGGAAGTCCATTTGAAAGCTTTTTTGGTGGGTCTTCTAGAGCTGGAAGGCGAAGAACAAAGGGTAGCGATATTCAGATTAAATTAAAACTTACTTTTGAAGAAATTGCTAAAGGAATTGAAAAAAAGGTAAAAATTAAACGTTCAGTTGTTGCAAAAGGTGCAGAATTAATCAATTGTCCTACTTGTAATGGACAAGGGCAAGTGACAACAGTTCAGAATACTATTCTTGGTCAAATGAGGTCTGCATCTTTGTGTCCACATTGTAATGGCTCAGGAAAGAGAATTGGTAATAGACCTCCAGGTTCTGGTCCAGATGGTATGGTAAAAAAAGAAGAAACACTGAAAATAAAAATCCCTGCTGGTGTAGAAGAAGGAAACTACATGACTCTTAATGGACAAGGTAATGATGATATCTCAGGCACTCCAGGCGATTTAATTGTTGTGTTTGAAGAAATTAATCATAAATATCTCGTAAGAGATGGAGAGCATGTAATAGTTGAATTACACATTTCCTTTCCGACCGCTGTATTTGGAGGCAAGGTCGAAATACCTACCGTGGATGGTGGAAAAGTTAGTTTGAAAATTCCATCTGGAATACAATCTGGTCAAGTTTTAAGAATGAAAGGCAAGGGGTTTCCCAGGATGCGTAGTAGTTCAAAAGGTGACCAGCTCGTAAAGATTCAAGTAAATACACCGAAAAGGATATCAAGAAAAGCTAAAAAAACAATTGAAAGTCTCAATAATGAACTAAACCCAATAGATAATCCTTTTCAAAAAATAGACCTATGAAAAAAACTAAATTAAAAGCAGATTTGATCACCTTGATGATTGATGATATAAAGTATTTGTAAATTAAGTTAAAAGCAGAAGTAGGAATGATTAATATTAAACACTTAGAATCAAATGATAAATTTGAGTTGCAAATTTATTCTATAGTTGGTGAAGGCCGAACAATAAATCTTAAAAAAATGAAACTTTTTATTAGGTTTAAATAAAACTTTGATATGGAATTGACAAACCAAAAAAAAGCAGATCTTCTCGAAATTGTCATTATTCTTGCATTATTCTTCTTAATCGTGGTTATTTATGTTCCTGTTGCGATTTGGGAAGATGAGAAATATTATGAAGATCAAAGCAGATATAGGATGCAAAATGTTTATGATATTGAGTCATTTTATTCAAGACTAACAGGAGAGTATAATTTAAATTTTTTGGAGGCAATGACACTTGTTAATTCTGCTAGAGATTCCACTATTGCAGATTCATTGTTTTTAGGAGAACAAAATATAAAGCTGTTTGATAAAAATTTTACTGTGGACATAGATGAATCATTTGGTTTTGAATATGATACGACGTTTGGAGTAAAAAGTTTTAGAAAGGATACTGTTAATGACACCACTGTTCAGATAGTTATTTTTGCTGAAGACCTAGGCAGAGAAGATACTAGCTTCATTAGAAAAAAGCACTTATCCACTTATATTGATTCAGAAAATTTTATTGGTGTCATCAAGGAAGAACCTCTAGAGAGAGTTGAGGCCATCGAATACTACAAGACTTACATACCAGACTCTGTAAATTACTTTTGCCCATTAACAAAAGATGCGTACGTCTTAGAGATAAGTGATGATGGCACTGAATTGACAGTGTCAAGTCCGATAGATGAACCAATTATTGAGTCACATTATCTAATATTTTCTTTTAAGGCAACTAACCACGGCGTTATTAAAGGCGGAAGAAAAAGTTGGAATTAGTTTAGCCACATTCATATGGTTGGCTTAGTTATATCTGATAATTTCATTCTAACAGGTCGTTGGGAGATAGACGAAAAGGGTACACCTAATGCCACTGGTATTTTAGAAATCCCTTTAAATGAGCCAATTTCATCATTACTGCATAATGAAAGTGAACTGAATATGGTATTATCGTCTGCAATACGCCAAGCTAGAGAATTAAATGCATTTGAAGGTGAAAAGGTAGCCATTGCCTTACCAGATTCTTTTGTGCAGCATTCGATAATCCCAATCGAAATTGATCTCTCAAAAGAAGACCATGTTCATTACATGGATTGGGTAGAAAACAGTATGGGGTATCCGGTAAATCAAGCCTTTAATATTTTTGGCCAGATTTATTTCCCAGCAGAAAAGAATATTCACATTTGTAAGGTGCCACGTGCGTTAGTTAGAACTGTCAAGCTTACCATAAATGAAATGGGCGGCATAAATCATTGGATGGGCCCCGCAAGCTCACTTTATCTTGATGGTTCCGGAATGTCAGAATCTGCAGTAATTAATAGGCAAGGAAATAAATACTCTTTCCTGAAAGTACAGAATAATGTATTTGGGATGGGCACGATAACATTTACAAGCGGTATTCCAAAAGTTTCATTCACAACTGATGAAACTGAAGAGATTACATTAGCCGCATTAGGTTTAGAAGAATCAGACTTGGATGATATTCCGGTATTCTGTCCTCAAAAACTAGGTCGCCAGGCCAAAAGTGTGTGGGAAAAATCAGATTTCAGGTTGAGTATTCCGCTTGAAAACATTCTGATTGAAGGTACCAACCAAAAGAAACTTCCATATTATGAAGCTAATATACTTACCCAACTTATGGGTAACATCGCATTAGAGCACTCTTTTAATTTTTTTCACGATCCAGGCTTAACAGATTTTTTCTATACTCAAGTAATTCCGGAAGAAGAACCTGAGGAAAATATTGAAAACCTTGAAGTTGTGGAGCTTAATGATGATAAGGTAAGTTTAGAAGAGGAGATTCAAGTTGATTCAAAATCAACGTCCATAACTGGTTATGCAATTGCGATTTTACTAATAGTGGGTGGTTTTATTGGTTTCAATTACCTCAAACTGCAAGATCAGTTAAATGATGCGTTTTTTGGTGTAAATGAAGGTTTTACAATCAAGCGTTCAGGTGTTAATGATTCAACTTCTGCATTTCAATTAGCACCAAAATTACCCCCTATTGATTTGATCAAGGAATCACGAGCCATATCTACATCCATTATTAATTTATTTACTGAAACAGATATAAATAGATACAATGCCTTAACTATTACAAAGTCATTTCTAAGCCTAGAATATCTTAGTGGTGTAAATCCAAATATTGAGAATATTTTAAAAATAGAACCTACCTCATTTTCAGTAGAAGCAACTGGCAGAGATAGCACTATATTTCTGTGGTATTATAGTTTTGAATTACCCGTCATTCAAGAGGTAACATCTTCTGGTAAAACATCAAAATTAGATTTAATGGTGCAACTAGATACATCCCTAACAGATTATAATTTGAAATATTTTGAACAAGTATATACAAAAAATCAGATTTATGGACCTCTATTGATATGGGTAAGAGGTAAAGCAGATATTCTGCAAGCTAGTGCATTGATATCCAATGCAGATGATTCCATACTATTAAGAAAATTTGTCCTTTTTAATAAATCAGATAAACCAAATCCAAGAGCTGGTTTTTATGTATCCATATTAGAAGATTAAATGAAAATATTGGCTGGAAAATTTGGCGGACGATTGATTAAAACCAGTCAAAAATTAAAATACAGACCTACTAAGTCAATTATAAGAAAGAGTATTTTTGACTCTCTCAATAATTTTTGTTTTAATTCAGTTCTAGATCTTTTTTCTGGTACAGGGATTTTAGGTTTTGAAGCCGCAAGTAGAGGTGCCCAATCAGTTACATTTGTTGAAAATAATCTTGAAGCATTCCGACTGTTGAAAATAAATGCTGATTATTTAAGTGGGCCAGAGTATTCATTTCATAAAAAAGATGCTTTTCTATTTTTGAAAAAATCAAAAAAATACGATTTAGTTTTTGCTGATCCACCTTATCTAAAATATGACTTGACTAAAATAACTGAAACAATTTTAGAACAATTAAATAAAAAAGGTAAATTCTATCTGGAATGTGAAAAGAATCAATCATCTTTCATGGATGGAGTCGTAAGAGATTACGGAAGAACTCGCATTTTATATTGGGAAAATATATGAGGAAAATTATTTATCCAGGAACATTTGACCCTATTCACAATGGGCATATTGACATTGCAACTAGAGCGTCTAAACTATTTGATGAATTAGAGTTTGTCGTTGCTATGAATATAGAAAAGGAGCCACTATTCTCAATTGAAGAGCGAGTAGGAATGATTCGAGAATCTGTAAAGGATATAGATAATATAAAGGTCAGTGAATTTAAGGGTCTGGTTGTAGACTATGCTGAAAAAATCAATTCCACAGCGATTATTAGAGGTTTAAGGCACGTTAGTGATTTTGAATTCGAATTTCAAATGGCAATGATGAATTTTCATTTGAACAAGAACATAACATCCATATTCATGATGCCAGATGAAAAGTTTATTCATCTCAATTCAACGGTAGTTAAAGATGTCTCAAAAAATGGTGGTGATGTATCTGCTTTTGTTCCTTCTTGTGTTGCCAATGCATTATTTCTTAAATATTCGAGCTAATTTTTTTAAATTCAGTTACGATTCACCCAATATTTTATTTAATTAATGCCCACATACGAGTACATATGTAAAGATTGTGGGGAGAGGTTTGACCACTTTCAGTCTATGTCAAGTCCTCCTCTTAGCCGACATGAAGGTTGTGAGAGGAAGGGCTCGAATGTTCAGAGAATTGTAAGTGGGGGGTCAGGTTTGATTTTTAAAGGGTCGGGATTTTATCTTACCGATTATAAAAATAATAAAACGAAGGAAGAATCAAAAAAGAGCAAAGGGTCCAAGGATAAGGTTCAAAAGAAAACAACAAAAGAAAAAAATACTAAAAGCACAGGGGAAAAAGTCTCATGACACAATCTAAGCCAATCCAGATGGAAAATGGTAAACTGGTAGTCCCAAATAATCCAATCATACCGTATATTGAGGGTGACGGCATAGGTAAGGATATTTGGAATGCTTCTGTTAATGTCTTCAATAATGCTGTATATGAAGCCTACTCAGGTTCGCGGAAAATAAACTGGGTTGAAGTCTATGCGGGCGAGAAAGCATTTGACTCAACTGGAGAGTGGTTACCCCAGAAAACCTTAGATACTATCTCAGAACACCTTATAGCAATCAAGGGGCCACTAACAACACCAGTTGGGGGAGGAATTCGCTCACTTAATGTTGCTTTAAGACAGAAACTTGATCTTTATGCTTGTGTAAGGCCAGTACGATGGTTTAATGGCGTACCGTCACCAGTGAAAGAACCTGGCCTAGTAGACATGGTTATTTTTCGAGAAAACACAGAGGATATATATGCTGGCATTGAGTGGATGAATGGCTCCAATGAGGTTGAAAAAGTAAAATCTTTTCTAATGAATGAAATGGGTGTAACAAATATTAGATTTCCAAATACCTCAAGTCTAGGTGTAAAACCTGTATCAAAAGAAGGGACAAATAGACTGGTTAGGGCTGCAATTGATTATGCCTTAAAACAAAAAAGAGATTCTGTTACTCTGGTACACAAGGGGAACATTATGAAATTTACTGAAGGGGCTTTTAGAGATTGGGGTTATGAGCTTTCGAAGGATGAATATGGAGCAAAAGATCTTGATGGTGGTCCTTGGCAGATAATCAAAAAAGATGGGCATGAACTAATCATCAAGGATGTGATAGCTGATGCCTTCCTACAACAAATCCTTCTCCGACCCTCAGAATATGATGTAATAGCTACACTTAATCTTAATGGAGACTATGTCTCCGATGCTCTTGCTGCCATAGTGGGAGGAATAGGTATAGCACCTGGGGCAAACATTAACTATGTTAGCGGACACGCTATTTTTGAGGCAACACATGGAACAGCACCTAAATACGCAGGTAAGGACCAGGTAAATCCCAGTTCTGTCATTCTTTCTGGTGTAATGATGTTAGAATATATTGGGTGGCAAGAGGCGGCAGATCTAATTATAAATGGTATCGAAGGAGCTATCAATAGAAAACGCGTCACATATGATTTTCATAGGCTAATGGATGGCGCTACAAAACTTAAATGTTCTGAATTTGGTAATGAGATAGTATCAAATATGACATAGAATATCATAGTATCATTCATATAATCAGAATAATTTTATATCTTAGCGCTTGGAAACCATAGTTTGTTTTATAAAAAAATTTTACACCATTTGTTTAAAAAACAGTCATAAACATATATATATTAGGATATAGAAAACTCATAATATATATCCATGTTCATAGATTATACAGTCGTTGAGCTTCTGGCAGGAAGTGGCGGTAATGGCTCAGTTCATTTTCGCAGGGAAAAATTTGTTCCAAAGGGAGGACCAGATGGTGGAGATGGAGGTCGAGGTGGACACATTATCCTTCGAGCAGATAGTAATCTTCACACTCTTCAGGATATCAGATATCAAAAGAAATATAAAGCAGAGAATGGTGGTTCAGGAGGAGGTTCAAGAAAAACAGGTAAGAATGGAGCAGATGTTTACATCTCTGTCCCTATGGGTACCATAATTAAAAAAGAAGGCTCTAATGATATTGTGGCTGATCTGGTAGAAAATAAGCAATCAGTAATTGTATGTAATGGAGGAAGAGGAGGTAAAGGAAATATTAGATTTAAAAGTTCTACAAATCAAGCTCCAAGGAAAGCTCAATCCGGTAAAGTTGGTGAGTCTGGTAAATTTGAAATTGAATTAAAAATATTAGCAGATGTAGGCCTTGTAGGACTTCCTAATGCTGGTAAATCAACTCTTTTATCTAAATTGTCCTCGGCTCGTCCAAAAATTGCTAACTATCCCTTTACCACGCTTGAACCAAATCTAGGTATAGTGAAATATGGTGAATATGACTCATTTGTCATGGCTGACATACCAGGACTTATTGAAGGTGCAAGTATGGGGAAAGGTTTAGGACATAAATTTCTTAGACATATTGAAAGAAACAAGATTCTGATGTTCTTAATTGAATCACAAGATGATAATCCCATGGAAACATTTAAAACTCTCAATGAGGAATTATTAAATTTTAATCCAGACCTTGCACTCAAGAAAAAATTTATCTGTCGAACAAAAGAAGACATCAACTTCGAATTATCAAAAGAATGGAGTATGTTTGAAGAGGAGGTTGTTGTTATATCTTCTGTTACAGGGTATGGATTGGCAGAGCTCGTTTCAAAAATAAGTAATTTGCTATAACTCTTTTTAGAAGTAAAAAATAAAAGATTCTATTTAGTTTTTACACCGAGTTGATAATTGCTAACTTATATGTAACTTTAATATGTATTAAGGAGAGGTGGCCGAGTGGCTGAAGGCGCTCGCCTGCTAAGCGAGTAAGGGGTTTATAGCCTCTTCGAGGGTTCGAATCCCTCCCTCTCCGCAGTTCTACAGTCGAAAAACCCT
>MDSZ01190359.1_pt1 | contig 16389 bp, 15 predicted proteins | sample 811201 | NCBI WGS metagenome assembly MDSZ01 (sample SAMN05326647, study PRJNA326480) | marine metagenome | isolation source: seawater | place: Indian Ocean: North | collected 2010
AACAAACCATCTTGTCCGGTAATTCCAGTAATAAGTATTTTTTTCATTAAGTGTTTTATTTATCGCAATATATCATAACATAGTAATTTAAAGGAAATTAATGAAGATCTGGACCAATAAAATTGAAGAATCCTGGATTATGGACAGAATTATTAATGAGTGGGAAAACAATAATAAAGAAATCATTACAAATGATATAAAAACTGCTGACATAATATGGATATCTTCATACTGGGTTTGGAAAAAAATTAAAAAAGTACATTTAAAAAATAAAAAGGTAATCTGTTCTATTTACCACATTGACTTTGAAAAATTTGATAAAAAACAAGAAAAAGACTTTTACAATTTAGATAAATATGTTGATCAATATCATGTAATTTCATTAAAAACTAAAGACCAATTAAAAAAACTTACAGATAAAAAAATTACCTCAATTCCTTTCTGGATAAATCAAGAAAATTGGTTTTATATAGATGATAAAAAATCTATTAGATACTCTCTAGGCTTTAAAGAAGATGACTATTTAGTTGGTAGTTTTCAAAGAGATACTGAAGGTAAAGATCTAAAAACTCCAAAATTAATAAAAGGTCCTGATATATTTATTCAAATTGTCAAAAAGTTAAGTGCTAACAAAAAATTAAAAGTTGTTTTAACTGGAACAAGAAGGCAGTATGTCATTGAACAATTAGAAAGATTAGGTATAAAATTTGTTTATTACGAAATGGCTGATCTAAATTTAATTAATGAGCTGTACAATATACTTGATTTATATCTTGTAACTTCTCGTATTGAGGGTGGACCTCAAGCAATATTAGAATGCGCGACTATAAAGACACCTATACTTTCTACGAATGTTGGTGTAGCTAGCGAAATATTACATGAGGACTCCATAATTGAACCTGATAATTTCGAATTGGGGATTACAAATACTGAATACGCATATAAGAAAAGTTTAGAATTTAGAATTCCAGAAGGAATTAATAAATTTGTAGATATGTTTAGTGAGATATATGAAAATTAGTATTGGTTCAAAAATAATTACTGGCCCTTGGGGTGGAGGAAATCTTTTTGCTCAAAATCTATCTGAATATTTAATAAACAAAGGACATTCAGTTATTTATGATTTATCTGAAAAAAACATTGATTTAATTTTATTAACTGATCCACGAAAAAGAAGTGAGTCTTCTTCTACATTTAATCACATTGAAATAAGTAAATACAAAAAATATATAAATCCAAATGTAATCGTTGTTCAAAGAATTAACGAGTGTGATGAAAGAAAAAATACAAAAAATATAAATAAGTTTTACCTAAATGCGAGTAATGTAGCTGACCATGTTGTTTTTGTAAGTAAATGGTTACAGAATATTTATTTAAATATTGGTATGAATGAAGAAAAAACGTCAGTAATTCTAGCGGGAGCAAATTCTAAAATTTTTAATGATAATAATTCAATTAAGTATGACAAGGAAGATAAAGTAAAAATTGTAACTCATCACTGGAGTTCCCACGTAAATAAAGGATTCAAAGTTTATAAAATGATAGATGAACTTTTGGTTGATGAATATTGGAAAGATAAAATTGAATTTACATATATTGGCAATTCTTCAACCGAATATCCATTAATTAATTCAAACGTGATTTCTCCTCTATCCGGAAAAAATTTGTCATCACAGTTAAAAGAAAATCATATATATGTAACCGGCTCTATTAATGAACCTTCTGGAAATCATCACATTGAAGCATCACAATGTGGACTCCCGGTAATGTACATTGAAAGTGGAGGTATTCCAGAATATTGTAAAGATTACGGCGTTAGTTTTAATGAATCAAATTTTACCGAAAAACTTAAATACTTAATCGATAATTATGAAACATATAAATCAAATCTTAAAAGTTATGCTTTTAGTTCAGATATTATGTGTGGTGAATTCGATTTATTATTTAATAATTTAATTTCGACTAAAGAAAAAGAAAAATCTAGTTATCAAGTAGGAATAAATGGACATTTGCATTTATTTAAAAACAAAATGTTAAACAAATTTAGATTCTTACTGAACTTTAGGGCAAATTTAAGTCAATTCGTAAAGTCTAAATTTAGAAAAGAGAAAAAATAGAATGAAATGGCTAAATAATATCAAAGATCCTTTGTTTGAATACTTAAACGTATTAAGAAAGAAAGATACTTTTTCTTTCTTTCCAGCAAGAAAAAATCTTACAAAATATGGAGAAAAAATTGAACTAGGTTTTTCTACTTATGCATTGAAAATTTATTACATGACTGGAGAGTGGGAAAAACTATCAGTTAATGAACAAAAAAAATGGATAAGTTTTATAAACTCATTCCAAAAAAATACTTCGAGATTTCCAAATAATTCATACATAGATGAATATTTAGTAAAAAGTTACAATGATTCTAAGTTAAAAAAATTTCCTTCTGAAATTGGAAAAAAGATAATTAATCTTTCAAATAAATATAATTTTGAATCACAAAAACTCAAATTATTAAAAGCAGTAAATGCAGAATCTAAACAGGCAATTTCTACATTAAAGCAAGTTGGTTCTCAAGATTATAAATTATTAGAGAACATATTAGATAGCCAGCCTGATGTTGATTCTTACTTAAATAGATATGACTGGTCAAAACCATGGAATGCAGGCGCACAATTTTCTTCATTATGTGTTTACTCAAATACCCATAAACTAAATCTTGAGAACTCTTTGCAGGAGTATATTGAAAAAAAACTAGACCCTGATACAGGTTCTTACTTCTCACATAAACCCCAGTCTGTAAGAGAAATAATAAATGGTGGAATGAAAGTTTTGAGTGGTCTTGACTGGATAAATGTTAATATTCATAAACCAGATAAACTTATCGATTTTTGTCTATCAAACGAACCAGTCAGTGAAGGTTGTGATATTGTAGATTACATTTATGTACTTTCAAAATGTAGCCAACAAACAAGCCATAGGAAAGATGAGATTAATAAGGTACTTCTGAGGTTATTGAACAATATAAAACTACTTTATCTTCCAGAGGAGGGAGGTTTTTCATATTTTGTAAATAAATCACAAACTCATTATTACGGAGCTGAAATCATAAAACAGAGTAAACAAGCTGACTTACACGGCACGCTACTATCACTTTGGGGAATTGCTATGATATGTAATAATTTAGAAGATAATAAAATTAATCTAAATTTGAAGATATTAAAACCGTAAAGTATGTAAAGATGATATGAAGAAGATAACTAATAATTATTTAAAAATTGTTTACTTTTTAGTTCCACTATTTATTTTTTTAATGTTTACTTTTGTCAGAACATTTATGGGGATTTACATTTTTAACTTAAGGGTTGGAGAAATAGTTGTTGGTTTTTCATTAGTAGTAAGTTTTGTTCTATTAATTTATTTTTTAATAATGAGAAAGCACTCATTTGTTCAAAATAAATTATCTTTTAATTTTGGATTAATTATTGCAAGCTTTTTCGTAGTTTTAATAATTTCAGGTGGTGGAATTTTTGACCTTTATACTTATAAGTCGAGTTCATATGTTTGGACTACTTCAATCTTCTTTTTAGGAATTTTGTATTACAAATACACAAATATTGATATCGATAAGGTTTTAGTAAAACTTTTAAATCCAGTACTATTTATTGCTTATCTAATGCAAGTTTTTATAATTCCTGATACATTAGTCAATTTTTTTCTATCTATATCTGATAAGTTTGAACCACATAAAGGATCAGATCTTACATTGCTTTTCGTTATTACTTTTCTTCTAAATGATAAGTACTATAAAAATCACAAATATTTCAGTACATATTACTTTTTGTTTTCCTCTTTATATCTTCCCTTTTTATATTACAAAAGTAGAGCATCATTTATTGCTGTTTCAATGTTCATTATTTTTCAAATTTTAAAAAATAGAAAAATTTACTTTAAACATATGACCATTCTTAGAGGAACTATCATTTTATCTATTGCTGTCGTTATATTCCTACAGTCAGTTTTTTGGGTAAGACAAAGTGGAATTATCGTAATTTATGAAGCTAGAGAAAATGTTGTGAAGTTAGTAGAACATCGTACAAATACGTTTGTTAAAGAATCTCCTGGATTATTTTGGATTAGTGATGGAAAGCTGAGAACTGCAGATGGTAATTTAATGTGGAGACTAGATATTTGGCAGGATATTATTTACGATCTAGATGATAATAATAAGTTGTTGTTTGGATATGGATATGAAGACATCATTCCAGTCATGAAATGGGAAAACGGATACAGATTGGGTTTAGATGGTCTAAATGAGCATGTACATAATAATTGGTTTAATATTTTTGCAAGGGGAGGGCTTTTTCAATTAATTTTTTATTTAACTTTTTATTATTTTGTAATAACAACATATTATAAAAAACAAAAAAATTATAAAATTTTATTTTTAATTCTCCCAATTTTATTTGTCTCTTTTTTCGACTCTTCAATGGAAAACTCTCACTTCCCAATCTTATACTATTTTTTTCTTGGAAGAGAACTTCTAGTTAACGATTAAATAAGTGTAGTATCATGGAAAATATGAAAGCTTTTATCACAGGAATTACAGGTCAAGATGGTTATTACCTTTCAAAACTACTTTTAGGAAAAGATTACGAAGTTCATGGTTCAGTCAGGAGATCCTCAACTTTTAATACCTCAAGAATAGACCCTTTAATAGCAGAGTATGAAAAGTCTGGACAATTGAAATTACATTATTCAGACTTATTAGACGGATCTTCAATAAGCAATCTCCTTAATCTAATTCAACCAGATGAAGTTTACAATTTAGGCGCACAGTCTCATGTTGCAGTATCTTTTAAAAACCCTATGTACACAAGTCAAGTAGGTATAGGAATATTAAATATACTTGAAGTAATAAAAAACTCTGAAAAAAAAATAAAATTTTATCAAGCATCTTCATCTGAAATGTATGGTGGTTCAAATAAGGAATTACTTAACGAAGATTCTTTATTTGAACCAAAAAGCCCTTATGCTGCTTCTAAAGTTTTTTGTCATAATTTAAACAAAATATATAGAGACTCTTACGGTATGTTTTGTGTAAATGGTATTTTATTTAATCATGAATCACCTTATAGAGGAGAAACGTTTGTTACTAGAAAAATCTCAAGAGCCGTTGGAAGAATTTACTCAGGTATTCAAAACAGTTTAACATTAGGAAATTTAGAAGCCAAAAGAGATTGGGGTTTTGCTGGTGATTACGTTCAAGGAATGTGGCAAATGATGCAGCATAATAAAGCTGAAGATTGGGTTTTAGCAACAGGCGAGACACATAGCGTAAAAGAATTTGTTGAAATAGCTTTTGAATTAGCTGATTTAGATTGGAATCAATTTGTGAAGACGGATAAAAAATTTTTAAGACCAAACGAGGTAGACCATTTACTAGGTGACCCTACAAAGGCAAAAAAAGATTTGAAATGGGAGCCACAAGTGAGTTTTAAAGACTTAGTGAAGATGATGGTCGAGAGTGATATTGAACTTGCAAATAGAGAAAAAGTGCTTTTAGAGAAAAAGTTGATTAAACCAACTTGGGAAAGTCCAAAAATAGATTAATTGTAATTTTCTAAAAACCATTTATAAGTTTTTTTAATTCCAGAATTCAGATCTATTTCTGGAGTCCATCCAAGTTCATTAATTAATGTTGAATCCAATAATTTTCTTGGGTTACCATCAGGCATTTTTGAGTCAAAATTTAGAATACCTTTATATCCAACAATTTCTTTGATTAGAATTGAAAGATTTTCGATACTAATTTCTTCACCACTTCCAACATTTATTAATGAATCTTTCGGTACATTATTAATTAAAAATAAAATTGCTTTCGCTAAATCATCAACATACATGAATTCTCTTAATGGTTTTCCAGTTCCCCAAATTTTGAATTCTTTATCACCATTAATTTTTGCATTATGCATTCTAAAAATTAACCCTGGAATTACATGACTATCCATCTCTGAAAAATTATCATTAGGTCCATATAAATTTGTTGGCATAAGGTTTAAAATCTTATGACCAAATTGTAAACTTAACGAGTTTGCTAACTCAATTCCGGTCAATTTAGCCATTGCATAAGGAGAATTTGTAGGTTCGAGTTTGCCAGACATAATACTTTCTTCTTTTATTGGATTATCTGCATTCAAAGGATATATACAACTACTTCCAAGATTGACTATTAAAATATCATTATTTTTTATGCAAGACTCTAATATATTTATATTTATTTTTAAATTTTCAATTAAAAATTCACTTCGTTGAGAATTGTTAGCATGAATTCCACCAACTTTTGCTGCAGCATTAATAATTATGTTAGGTTGAAATTCATTTATTGTTTTTTGTGTTTCTTCCAATGAAAAAAGATTAGTATCTTCTCTAGTTGAATATTTTACAACAAAATCATCTTCATTTATTGTTCTTTTAAGTGAATTACCTACCAGTCCTCCTGAACCGAAAACTAAAATTTTTTTCATATTTTTAATTTTATTCGAATTGAAATTTTCTTAAATACAAATTTTAAAAAGACTCAATGTAATTGTTGTTATCAAACCTTAAACAGTTACCATATTTATTGTGTTAAATTTTCTTTACTGCTTTGATGAAAATTATAATCAGATGGGATTTACTTCAATAATTTCACTTCTTGATTCAATAGGTGAAAAAATAAACATTCACATAATTCATAAACTTGAAGAAACTAAAAAATTTATTCCAAATATAATCAGTAATCACAAAAACTTAAACGAAATAAATGTTTTTTCTTTTGATAGATCTTTTGATCATTTTCCAAATGTAGAAAAAAGTCATATTTCTGAAGCAACATATTATAGATTATTTTTGGAAGACTATCTCCGTGATGATGATTTTTATGTTTATTTAGACGCTGACGTAGTTTGCTTAGATGATCCAATACCATACATAAAATCAAAGATAAAGTTGATGGGACAAAATAAAATCCCAATAGCTGCGATGAAACATGAAGAGATTTTACAGAACGACCAAAGAAGTTCAAAGCTAGGAATATCAAATGGAAACTACTTTAATGCTGGAGTTATGGTAATTAATACTCGAGTATGGAATAAATACTGTGTAAAAGATCAAGCTATAAAAATAATAAAAGATAAAAATGAAGAATTGTATCTTTGGGATCAAGATGTATTAAATATTATATTCAGCGGTAACTATGAAAAAATTGATAAACACTACAACTACAGAATGAATCTTCTTAATTTTGAGAATGAAGAGAAAGCGTATATTGATAATAACGTTTACTTAATACATTATTATGGAAAATCTAAGCCTTGGACGATCAGAGGCATTGGCTTTGGAGTATCTGAGTATTATCAAGAGAACTACAGAAAAATATTTAAAGACAAATATCATATCACACACATTTGGAGATTTAATTCATTGCTTTTCTTACTAAGATTAGTGTTTTCTAAAAATTTTTTTAATCTTAAATATCCTCTAAAATTCTTGAAAAATTCAATATATAGTTTTTTTAGATAGCATTTAAAACTCTCAATCGTTATAAACTTAGTATCATGTGTGGTTTTATTGGTGCTTTGTCGAGTCAACCTATCAATCATCAAAAATTATTACACGCTAACCGAAGTCTAGAATGCCGTGGTCCTGACAAAAAAGTTGATTTAAAAGGTAACATAAACCAGTTCAATAAGAATATAAATTTAGATTTCTCATTTGTATTTAACAGACTATCGATAATTGACCTTAGTGATCAGGCGTCTCAACCCATGTATTCAGAACAGTTTAATACTTCAATTATGTTCAATGGAGAAATTTTTAATCATAAAGAGCTACGAAGCAAGCTTGAAAACAAAAAAGTTATTTTTAAAACAGACCACTCAGATACAGAACTACTTCTTAATGGCTTGTCTATTGAGGGTATAAGTTTTATAAATAAACTGATTGGTCAGTTCGCAATTGTTTTTTTTGATTTTAATCGTGGAAGAGTTTTTTTGATTAGAGACAGGGTTGGGCAAAAACCACTTTTTTATTTTAAAAACAAGGAAAGTACAATGTTTAGTTCAAATTTAAAATCTCTTTCAGAATTAGTTGAAAATGTAGAAATAGATTTTAATTCATATGAGGACTATCTTAACTACGGAGTAGTCCCCTCTCCTAAAACGATTTATAAAAATATTTTCAAACTCAATCCGGGACAATATATCGAACTCGATTTATTTAGAAATTTTAGAGAAGTTGGCAATAGGCTTTATTGGGATATAGAAAGTTTTAGAGATAATCAAGAATTTAATGAAGATAAATTTTTAGATTTGTTTGAAAGTGCTGTCTCATACAGAAGAGAAGCAGATGTTGAAATAGCAGCCTTACTTTCTGGAGGTATTGATTCATCAAGCATTATAAAATCATTAAGCAATATTTCGAGTAATGTTAATACTTTCTCAATTGGTTACAAAGATAATAAATATGATGAGAGCAAATGGTTTAAAACAGTAAACCAAAAATATAATACAAATTCAACCATTGAAATTTTAGATAAAAATGACATTGATTTGTATGTGAATGAATCTATCGAAGTATTTGATGAACCATATGCAGACCCATCCACTGTTCCATCCTATCTTGTAAACAAAACAATCTCCAAATATTTTAAAGTTGCAATGACTGGTGACGGAGGTGATGAACTTTTAGGAGGGTATAGGAGGATTCAACAGATTATGAATAAAAAGAAATATAACTCTTATGCAATGAATTCATTATTTAAAATTTATCCCTGGTTTCTAGGTTCTGGTAATAAGATTCTTTCTAAATCAAATAATTTATCTGAAAATTATATTTCGTATTTTTCAGATAAAAAATTAATCAAAAGTTTTGATTTAGTTGATAGTAAAAACTTAGAAAAAAATTATATGACTAAAAGTCCAAAAACAATGAAAGACTTTATGGTTTTTGATTTCAAATATTATTTATCTGAAATGATGATGGTAAAAGTTGATAGGACATCAATGGCAAGTTCTGTAGAAGCGAGATCTCCATTTGTTGACCATAGGCTAATTGAAAATATTATGTCTTCCAATATTGATCAATTAATCGGAAATCCAAAATATATATTAAAAGACTATTTAAAGACTGATTTTTCTAGTGATTTTTTGTTCAGGAAAAAGATGGGGTTCGTATTTAATCTTGAATCTTGGGTTTATAAAAACTTATATGAAATAGAAAACTATATATATGAAACAGACATATTTAACATTTACAATAAAAATAAGTTAAAAAAACTATCTATTAATAAATCTAGAATAAATGCTCAACGATTGTGGAAGATTTATTTTATTCAAAAAATATTAAATAGTTAAATCTAAATAATCATCAAATGTTTGATCTACTAGATTTTCTAAAGAATTATTTTTAACCACTTCTTTTGCTGCATTTTCAGATAGGCTTCTTAATTTATTTTCATTTGTTAAAAGGCTATTTATTACTTTCACAAAACTATCACCGTCATTTATCAGATAACCATTGAAGTTGTTTTCCACTATTTCACGATGATTTTCTATATTGCTTACAATAGGGATACAACCATGTGACATTGCTTCGAGTAGAGCTTTTGGATTTCCTTCAAAAAGGGATGATGAAGCAAAAAAAAGATAATCATCATAAAGTTCTGACAATTTAAGATTTTCAATTTTTCCTAAAAAATTAACGTTGATATTGTTTTTTTGTACAAATTTTTTTAAATCGCCAAATTCCGATCCTTTTCCAACAATGTCAATTATAAAATCAGTTTTTTGAAAATCTTCCAAGAGTCTCATGTAGTTTTTTTGATACTCCATTCGACCAACTGATAAAACTTTATCTTTAGATCTTTTATTAATGCTTTTGATATCAAACTTTTCAACCCAATTTTTCCGAAGCTTAGCCTCATATTGATTTACTTTATAGTTATCTAGAAAATTTAAATCTGAGATACTTGTCACTGTAAATAAGTTTGAGTACCTCAAGCTTATTTGTGTCAGTTTAAAATATATTTTTTGTTTAATTATCGATTTTCTCTCATAAAGAGAAAATCGATAAGTGTCATAACCGGTTCGAACAATTAATGGAGTTTTCAGTATTTTTTTCATTATTAATGAAAGCCAAACACCATTTAATTGATTTTGTTTAATTAGATCATATTTTTTAAATTTTGATCGATTTTTTAGTATAAAAAAAATTGGATAAATAAAATTTATAAACTTATTTTTAGGAATCACTTTTTTAAATATAGGGATTACATTTATTCCATATTTTTCTAATTGAAATTCTTTATCTTTTTCATTTCCATATGTTAAAAAGGTAAACTCTACACCCTTTTTTTTATATAACTCTTTGAATATTCTTAACTCTTTATCAAGCGTTCCACTTTCATCCCATGTAGATAAAGAGTACATAAACGTGAAAACATACAAAACCTGCATCATAAATTATCTTACCGATTTATATTTTAAAAAAATAGATGAAATTTTATATTGTCTTACAGTAATTATTGTTTTTCCTTAAAATCATTAAAGGAGATAAATGGTTGCAATAATCGACTCACCAGACTTTATGTTTTCAGATGAAGATATAAGTAGTTATTCAAAGTTAAAAAAAATTAGATTATTTGTAAAGGGACTATTTGTTGGTTTCATCTTTAAAAAAACTGAAAAGCGAATATTTTGCTTTTTTATGAATATTCTGTTTCCTAGAAATGGAAAGATTTTTTTTAAAGATGATTTTTACAATAAAAAGATATTTGGAAAATACAAGATATCTTATCCAAATAAACGAATTGTAAGAATTATTAAAAATGACTTACAACATTTTAAAACAATTTTTCAATCTTACTGCTTAGATGAGCTGGAATTTAAAGATAATGATCTTGTAATTGATTGTGGAGCAAATGTTGGTGAATTAAGATTTGCATTTCTCGAAAAAGATATTCTAATAAATTATATTGCATTCGAACCTGATCCGAGTACTTTTAGAGCCTTAGAGAAAAATATAGAATCCGAAAACCTTGGTAACACTAATAATTTAGCTTTATCGAGTGATAGCGAACCTAAAGAATTTTACATTGACGCAGAAGGAGCCAATTCTTCTTTAGAATTTTTTGGAAAAGATGAAAGTATAATTATAGAATCCAAAAAGCTCGATAGTTTTTTATTCAACAATATTAAATTGTTAAAAATTGAGGCAGAAGGACATGAAAAGGAAGTTTTGGATGGTGCAAGAGAAACTATTAAAAATACAGAGTATGTCGCTGTTGATTATGGTCCTGAAAAAGGTGTGAATCAAGAATCTACAGCAAGTGATGTGATCAATTTTCTTTATGAGGAAAATTTTGAGTTAATCAAGACAAGTAGTTTTAGAGAAATAGGTTTATTCAAAAATAATAATTTAAAATGACAACCTTAAAAAATAAGAAAATAGTTTATTTATTTACAAGTGGAAGAAATTCCCGTATAAATAGTAATCAAAATTTTGCTAAGGAGTTTTTTTATTCTTATTTTGCTTTAAAGGAAATAAATGAAGAAACTTCTATTTCAGAAATTAAAAACATAAAAGTTTTTCTTATAAACTATATTGATAAACTTATACAAAAACTCACAAGATTTCCTTTGTCTCTTACATGTTTTTTTAACAAGAAACTAAAAAAAGATTTATTCAATGCAGAGATAATTCTTTTAGTTAATGAGTCTGTGATGTTTTACACATTACCATTACTGATATTTAAAAAAATATTTAATAGAAAGTTAAAAATAAAATTATTCACCATGGGACTTTTTTCAGAACACAGAAAAAAGAATAAATTAGATTTCTTAAGAAAGTTTGTACTCAAATCTATGTGTATTAAATTCATTGATACTTTTTTTTGTTTGGGTGAAAGTGAATATAATTTTATTATAAAAAATTATCCTAAAGAAAAAGAAAAATTTAAATATATCAATTTTGGAATTGATAGCAATTTTTGGAAAAGCAAATCAAAATACAATTTAAAAAGTAGAGATTATATTTTATTTATTGGTAACGATCTAAATAGAGATTACGAATTTTTAATAAAACTAATAAATTCAATGGAAGAAATAAACTTTAAAATTTTATCAACTAGATTAAATAAAAATGATTTTCATTTTACAAATGTAGAAGTTATTAACGGAGTTTGGTGGAAAAATGTAGTTAGTGATAATGAGATCAAAGATTTATATGAACATGCATCAATGACGATACTACCACTTAAAGACACTCTTCAACCTTCAGGGCAAAGCGTTGCATTACAGTCGATGAGTATGGGTACACCTGTAATGCTTACAGAGACCAAAGGTTTATGGGATTTGAAAAATTTAAAGAATAATAAAAATATATTTCTGATGAAGGAAAACAATGTGAAATTATGGAAAAGCAAAATAACTGAAAATTTAAGCGATGCTGATTTGCTAGATACTATTTCCTTAAATGGGATAGAAATAATAAAATCTTATTACAATATTGAAAGTTTTGATAAATCAGTAATTAATAATTTAAATTTGAAAACTTTAAGTCAATAAATTTTTCTTTGTAACCTTTAAAATAATTCTTAAAAGGTCTTTTTGTTGTTTTTGATAATCCAAAAGCGCTATGCCCAAATTGATCAACTTCTAAATTTTTTAGTCTATTTTTAATAAATGATGGATGTTTATCAATATTAATTTTAAGTGTGTGAAATTTAAATTTATTTTCAATCATTTCTATCCATGCCTTATAAGCAGCTTCTGGTGTTCCACCACCTCTATCTCCGTAATCACCAAATTCTCTAAACCATGCCCTTGCAAACCTTGCCCTATCATTTGCAATTACTTCTTTACTTCTAAATAGAGAATCATATTGAAATATAGGTATATTCACATTAGGTAAATTAGAAAAATTTAAAACTTTATTATCTAATGTAGGCAAACATAAATCTCCGCCTCCGTTAAGTTTAATATTTGGAAACCTCTTCTTATTTAATGCAACTGCAAGCCTTGTCTTAATTTGGTATCTATCAGGTGTAAAAAACTGATACTGTGGAAAAAATATCGCTGGATACGCTTCATATTTTTTTACACTCTTACGCAAACGATCTAAATCTTTTTCGTGAAAAAAATAATCAATATCCATTCTGAAAATCCAGTCACCTTTAGTTTCATTAAAACCTTTTTGAAAGTATTTACCAATTAAATCAAATTTAAATTCATCGGGCCAATCTTCACCAACAGTTACAACCTGATCAAAGTAAAAATTGTAACATTCAAGAGCTTCTTTCCAAGGATCACATCTTTGCTCAGGATTTGTCATTGTTGTAAAGCATGAAATTTTCATTTTTTAAACTCTTTATTTGTCATAAAATTACTTTATTAGAATCTTAAAATAAGAGTTACAAAATATTTACTTTATGAAAAAATACCTTACTGTATTAATTGGCCACCCAAGAGGAGGCGAAAAAACCTGGCATTCTCTATATGAAAATGTTGTTGAGCCATTAAATTCTGATTTGGCGATTCTTACTGGCAAAAAATGGATACACGATCAGTCATTTGTGCATAAAAGTAAGTATTTATGGGTTTTTGATGAACCCGATGATTGGTTTTCATATTATGAAGAAAAATTTACAGGCAACTGGAAAAAATATTTTGAACTTGGGAAAGATACTGGATTGTACAACTCAGGATCAATTCACTTTGCATTAAAAAATATATTGTTGGATGATTATATAAATGATTTAAAAGAGTATGAACAAATAATTTTTACTAGATTTGATCAGTTTTATTTAAATAAACACTCTGAATTTAGTAAGGATTTTATCTGGATTCCAGAGGGAGAGGATTATTTTGGATTATGTGATAGACACGCAGTCGTGCCAAATAAATATATTGAACAATATTTAGATATCGTTAGTTTTATTGATGGTTCAGAATCTTTAAAATTTGAAGATGAATTATTAAATTGTGAAGTAACCTATAAAAATCACTTAGCAAGTGCAAATTTAATTGAAAAAGTTAATAGATTTAAAAGAACTCAATTTACTGTATCTATAGATGGTGATAAAAATAATTGGAGAATTCCTATTTATAAAATTAACTATTTCAATGGAATTTACTTAAAGTATCCAGATGAATTTATTACTTCTTTTAAAAATATTACAAAATTTGAAAAATTTAAGATAACTTTATCAAAAAATTTTCGACTTTTAACTTATTATTACTATTTAGAAATTAGAAGAAAATTAGGAAAAGTAAAAAAAATTTTTGTTAAAAAATAACATTAATATATTAAAAAAAGATTCTATGGATTATTCTTTAATTAGAAATGAACAGTAAATTTAAAACTTTTATCCCTGCTGCAGGTAAGGCATCTAGATTGGCTGGATTACCAAAATTTTATTTACCAATAAAGGAAAATAATTTTTTATTAAATTACCATATTAAAAATCTTCAAAATAAAGAAAACTATGATATTTTTCTTGGTGTTAATTCTAGTTTTTATGAAAGCTTAGAAAATACTTTTCAAGATATAAAAGTTATTCAAATTCAATCAAACTCTATGGTAGAAACCGTATGTAAATTAGGATTGCCTGAAAATGGAAACTCCTTGGTAATAATGCCCGATACTTTTTTTAAGGACTATCAGGTAATTAACGACATGGCTGAAAAGTTAGTAAACGAAAATTATGATGCTGTTTTAGGTCTATGGAAAATTAGAAGTGATCAAAAAGGCAAGCTGGGCCAATGCACTCTATCAAAAGATAAAGTGTTGGAAGTAATTGACAAGGATGAAACATGTAATGAGGAATATTTTTGGGGATCTCTTTGTTGGAACAAGGAATTCAATAATTTTATAAATTCTGAAGATGAACATTTTGGTATCTCAATAAATCGTGCTATTAAAAGTAATCTAAATGTTGGTTACATTAAATCCGATACTAATTATTTTGATTGTGGTACTTTTGATGAATATAAATTTATGTTAGAAAATTTAAATAGTTGAAAGAAATAATCTACAATTCATATCAGGAAAAAAGAAATCCTCCAAAAAATCTAATGAGTGAAGACTTAGATTTATTCAAACATGAATTTTCAAAAAATATACCTAATGCTTATTTATTAAAACGTAAGAATATAACTTATTTCAATTCAATAATAATTTCAGTAACAAAATTAACATATTTTAAAAAGTATTCTTTTTTCGGAGACAAAACAACTATTGAAAGATTCAAGAGAATTATAAAAAGTTGGCTCACCTCAGATAAAAACAAGATAATTATTGAAAAAGGAATATGGTTCACAGATCATAAAAGTCATGTATATTTTCATTGGTTAATGGATTCATTACAACGTGCTGAAATAAGTTTTGAATATCAAAAGGAATACCCATTGTTGCTTCCTGAAGAGCTTTATGAAAAACCTTTTGTTGTAGAGAGCTTAGATCATTTAGGTTTGAATTATATACTACTGAAAAAAAATCAAATATATAAAATAAAAAAAATAATAATCACTAGTAAAACTGCAGAAACCGGAAATTATAACAAAAATATACTTAGTAATTTAATAGATAGGTTTCATGAAAATATAAATTTACAAAGCTTAAGACCGGAAAAAAATATATTTATTTATAGGAAAAAAGAAGTTGGAAGAACTATAGGTAATTTTGAAAGTATTAAGAAAATCTTGGATAAATATAATTTTGAGGTAGTGGAATTTGAAGATTTTTCTTTCAAAGAAAAAATAAAACTTCTTGGAAAATGTAAAAACTTGATCGGTATTTTCGGAAGTGGATTAACAAATATGATTTTTATGAAAAAAAATATGAATGTAATTGAAATTAGGCAACTTAATGATAAGCATAATAATGCTTTTTACTCTCTAGCATCTGCAACAGGTCTAAATTATTATTATCTTTTTTTTGAATTTAAAAAAAATGGCTTAGAAATTAATCCTGAAAATTTTGAGTATCTTATATCAGGTTTAACATAGTTTTATGAAAAGACTTCTTATATTCAGATTTTTTTTAAACCTGACATTATTGAATTTTTTATTATTCAATTTAGAAAAAATTGATAGTGGTCGAATTCTTACATCTTCTTACAAAAACATATCTCAAGATTTATTGAAAATATCTTATCCAGGTGATTTAACCTTCACTTATTTTATTTATTCAATACCAATTTCATTAATTTTCTCATATCTATATGGAAAAATCATAAATATAAAATTTGATATCGATGATTTAAATTCAATACTTCGTAAATCATTTTTAGTATTTCTTTTAAATGCATCAATAGTATCCTCTTTTATTTTCTTTTTTCGAACTTATGAACTTTTATCA
>MDSZ01112920.1_pt1 | contig 16384 bp, 14 predicted proteins | sample 811201 | NCBI WGS metagenome assembly MDSZ01 (sample SAMN05326647, study PRJNA326480) | marine metagenome | isolation source: seawater | place: Indian Ocean: North | collected 2010
CACCAAAAAGCCGACACTACCAAGCATGTAACCATGCCGAAAGAGTAAATTGTAAATTGCTTAAGGACTTTGCTCATATTCACTTTTGACGCTTAACAGCTTATTAGTGTGCACACACATTTATCCTGGCTGAATCTTTCGAGAAAGCTCACGTAACTCATTGACTTAATTGAAAAATCTTCCATAATTCAAAATTCCCTGACAGAAAAACGCGCAGCCGGTTAACTCCGGCATGCTGCGCACATAAACCTGTAACCCTCTTTGCAATTCTGAGGGCAAGTTATTGATTCATTTGAAGTTTAAGTTACTACTCTCTGGGAAAACGAGCAAGGCCAAATGTAACCTGTGCCGGATTTCCTGATTCTCAAATAATATACTGTAGGCACAGACAGTTTAAATTGGTGCGCATTGCGCACCCTACAGTTATTACGATCAGGATTGATGTAGAGCCCGTAGATTGCTTTAGCGGGCTTGATTCAGAGGGGTTGATTCGGCGGGCTTGATTTGGCGGGCTTTATTTATTCGGCATAGCATACCCTGCCGCAAGTTCTATTCCGGCAATGATCCATAGCGTACAGTCGTATCCACCACGCTTTCCGGGCTGAAGCCCCCTGCAATTTATTTGTTTTGCGCGCGGCCGTGCTTACCTGTCAGTTGCATTCGTTGTATTGAAGGCCCGAAGGTGTCGATTTGCGTATGCGTCAGTATTGGTTCCGATAGAGAGCCAGTGGTTCCAACAGAGAGCTTCGCCAGAGAGCAATTCGCCAGAAACAAAAAAGGCCCCGCAGGGCCTTTTGTCTTTCAGAATGTATGCGACTAATCAGTAGTAGCAGCTCAGTAGTAGCAGCCGTAGTAGTCGCTTACATCAGTCCTTCCGCTTTCACGTAGGCTTCTGTCACTTCGATGGCTTTGGCGAATTTCTCCATCATCTCGTCGATCTGAGCAGTGGTGATGATCAGTGGTGGGCAGAAGGCAATTGCGGTACCGCCAACGGCGCGCAGAATCAGCCCCTGATCCTGACAGGCTTTGGCAAGGTGATAGGAAACAGCCGCCGGGAAGGCTTCGTCTTTGGCTTTGTTGTGCAGGTCAATGGCGCCGATTAAGCCGCGGCCACGTACTTCACCCACTAATGGGTGATCCGCGTATGCCTGCAGTTTTTCCTGCAGGTATTTACCGGTTTCTGCGGCTTTGGCGAAGATGTTGTCTCGCTCGTAAATTTCCAGGGTTTTCAGGGCAACAGCACAGGCAACCGGGTGACCGGAATAGGTGTAACCGTGGCCAAAGACACCCAGCTGGTTGCTTGGCTCTACAATGGCGTCGTACATATCACCACGGATGGCGGCAGCAGAGATTGGCAGATAAGCAGAAGACAGCTGTTTCGCCATGCTCATCATATCCGGCTTGATGCCCATGGTGGTGGAGCCGAAGTCGTTACCGGTACGGCCAAAGCCACAGATCACTTCGTCAGCCCAGAAGAAAATGTCGTATTTCTTCAGCAGTGCCTGCACTTTTTCGTAGTAGCCGTCCGGTGCGATGATCACACCGCTGGCGCCGGTGATTGGCTCAGCAATAAAGGCAGCTACGGTTTCCGGACCTTCGGCCAGAATTTGTTTCTCCAGGTTACCGACGATGCGGTCAACGAACTGAGCTTCGCTTTCGCCAGCCAGTTTTTCACGCAGGTAATAAGGTGCGTCGGTGTGAGTAATGCCCAGCGCTTCTACCGGCAGATCGAAGTTGGTGTGGTTTACTTCCAGACCAGTTAAACAGGCTGAAGCAACGGTAATACCGTGGTAAGAACGTTTGCGGGAAATGATCTTACGTTTTTCCGGTTTGCCGATGGCGGCAAAGTAGTAATGCAGCAGTTTGATCTGGGTATCGTTAGCATCAGAACCTGAGTTACCGAAGAAAATATGCGCATTTTCAACCGGAATCATGGCCGCCAGTTTTTCCGCCAGATCCATACCCACCTGATGGCTTTTGCCACCGAACATGTGTGAGTACGACAGGTTGTGCAGCTGTTGGGTTGCTGCGTCGATCAGCTCCTGGTTGTTGTAACCCAGAGAGGTACACCACAGGCCAGCCATACCTTCGAGGTATTTATTGCCATTGTTGTCGTACACGTAAACGCCGTCACCTTTTTCGAGGATCAGGTTTTCGCCGGTTTTCAGGTTGGTGGTTGGGTAGATGATTGTGCTCATATTATCTCTGCTTAACAATGCGCCGATAAAACTACTGCGTTCGGGGAGGCCTCGTTAAAGCAGATTCAGAAGGTTTATTGAGAAAACTGAATGCGTTCTCTCAATTGTGCTTCGTCGTCTGCTTATGCCTGCCCGGCGCGCGTAACGTTTTCTTCCGCTGGATGACGGTTACTGCTGCATAGGTGGCGCGCTTACGCCTGGTTGATACCACCGATACAGATGTATTTGGTTTCCAGAAAATCGTCCAGACCGTATTTGGAACCTTCACGGCCCTGACCGGATTCTTTTACACCGCCGAACGGAATCACTTCGGAGCTGATGGCGGTTTCGTTGACGCCGACCATGCCGTATTCCAGCGCTTCGGATACGCGGAAAATACGGCCCATATCCTGGGTGTACATATAAGATGCCAGACCGAACTCGGTGTCGTTGGCCATGGCGATGGCTTCTGCTTCGGTATCGAATTTAAATACCGGTGCTACTGGCCCGAAAATTTCTTCACGGAACACGCGCATGGAAGAATTCACATTGGTCAGTACGGTTGGTTCGTAGAAATGGTCGCCCTGTGCGCCCGGCTTACCGCCGATCACCACGGTCGCACCATCGGCGACGGCGGCTTTCACTTTTTCATCCACGCCCTGAACGGCTTTGGTGGTGATCAGTGGGCCGTGTGTGGTGCCATCGAGCAGGCCGTTACCGACGTTGAAGTTTTTCACTTTGGCGGCGAATTTCTCGACGAAGGCGTCGTAAATTCCGGCCTGAACCAGCATGCGGTTAGAACAGATACAGGTCTGACCTGAGTTACGGTATTTGGCTGCAATCGCACCATCAACGGCTTTATCCAGATCGGCGTCATCAAACACGATCACCGGCGCGTTGCCGCCCAGTTCCATAGAGGTACGTTTTACCGTGTCGGCACATTGCTTCATCAGCAGCTTGCCCACCGGGGTGGAACCGGTGAAGGTCACTTTGCGTACGATCGGGCTGGAGGTCATTTCATTGCCAATCGCTGGCGCATCCATACCGGTAATAATGTTGAACACGCCATCCGGCAGACCGGCGCGCTTGCCCAGCTCGGCGATGGCCAGAGCCGACAGTGGCGTTTCAGCCGCAGGCTTGAGTACAAAGGTACAGCCCACCGCCAGACCCGGTGCTACTTTGCGGGTGATCATGGCGTTGGGGAAGTTCCACGGGGTAATGGCCGCCACCACGCCAATCGGCTGTTTGATCACCAGGCCACGGCGGTCCGGTGACTGCGGAATAATATCGCCGTATACGCGCTTGCCTTCTTCAGAGAACCATTTCAGGAACGAGGCACCGTAACCCACTTCACCACGGGATTCCGCCAGCGGCTTACCCTGTTCGGCGGTCATGATGATGGCCAGATCTTCTTTGGCTTCGATCATCAGGTCGTACCAGCGCTCAAGGATGTCGCAGCGTTCCTTGGCGGTTCTGGCGCGCCATTCGATCTGTGCTTTTTCGGCGATAGCAATGGCTTCGCGGGTTTCGTCCGCGCCCATATCGGCCACTTTGGCCAGCAGTTCGCCGGTTGCCGGGTTGGTAACATCAAAGGTTTTACCGCTGGCAGCATCACGCCACTGGCCGTTAATAAAGCCCTGGGTCTGCAGTAAGGTGCTGTCGTTCAGTTGCATAAAAATCTCCTTGGTTAACGCTAAAGGTATCGCTCAGTACCTTTGGTTTATATAATGATTTATGGTTTTTTACATTTGAATATATGAAAGTATAAAACCGTTCAGCAGAGTCCGTAATACAGGATACAGGCTGTATGCACTGCCTGATCTGATACCAATGTCATAGCCGCCGGTGTTAGTGCTGGAATAAGCCCCTTCTGGATGTTCCGGTGGATGATCGATGGCGGTATCGGTATGGATCTTCCGAACACGCCGGTCGTTAAACATTCAATGATCAAGGGGCAGGCAGAGGAAACGTAAAAAGCCGGTACAGAGAGAGGGCTCTGACCGGAATCAACAGAAAATCTTGGGTGGCCGGCAGATGCCGGCCGATAAGCGTCAGCCGTAGTTAACCCACACGGCTTTGCTCTGCAGATATTTCATGATGCCTTCCACACCACCGTCACGGCCGTAGCCGGACTGCTTGTAGCCACCGAATGGTACCGCAGCATCAAACACGTTATAGGTGTTGGCCCAAACGGTACCGGATTCAAGGCCGTTGGCGACCTTGTGAATAGTGGCCGCATTCTGGCTCCAGACACCGGCAGCAAGACCGTAGGTGGTGTCGTTGGCACGCTGAATCACCTCGTCCACATCTTCAAACGACTGAACCACGAGGACCGGACCAAAAATTTCTTCAGCCTGTACTTTGGCACCGTCTTTTACATCGAGCAGCAGCGTCGGGCTGTGGAAAAACCCTCCGGCCAGATTGCCATCGGGCAGACCGTGGGAGGCGATAGCCTCAATACCGGCCTGTTTCGCATATTCAACATAGGCGCTGACTTTACTCAACTGCTCCTGTGAAATCAGTGGGCCCATGGTGGTACCTTCGCTGAGACCGTGACCCAGTGTCAGCGCTTTTGCCTGCTCGGCGATGATATCCACTACTTGCTGGTATGCATCTTTATGCACCATCAGACGAGAGCCGGCGGTGCAGACCTGGCCGGAGTAAAAGAAGATAGACTGCGCTGCAGTCGCAGCGGCCATTTCTATATTGGCATCGGGGAAGATGATGTTGGGGTTTTTACCACCCAGTTCCAGTGATACATGTTTGAGTGTATCGGCGGCGCAGCGGGCAATGTGTTTGCCGACAGGCTCAGAACCTGTGAAGGCAATTTTCTTAACGCCCGGGTGGTCAACCAGCGCCTGACCGGTGGTTTCGCCTTCACCGGTCAGAACGTTCAGCACGCCTGGTGGCAGGCCAGCTTCCAGAGCAGCTTTGGCTAACCAGATGGCCGACAGCGGAGTCTGCTCTGCTGGTTTGAGAATCACACTGCAGCCAGCAGCCAGAGCCGGCGCAATCTTGAAGCAGGCCTGACAGAAGGCAAAGTTCCATGGCACGATAGCTGCGACCACGCCGATAGGTTCAAGGCGGGTGAATACATGCAGGTCCGGGGTCTGTACCGGAATCGTTTCGCCCATGATTTTATCGATCATGCCAGCACAGTAACGCAGATCGGCAACACCCAGTGCAATATCAACGGCGGCGACGTAGGGGGTGGGTTTTCCACTGTCGAGGGCTTCCAGCTCGGCAATTTCATCAACGCGTTGTTCAATAATATCGGCAAGGCGATTGAGAATGGCTGCACGCTGGCCGGGCAGCATTGTCGCCCAGCCGGCTTTCATTGCGCGCTCTGCAGAATCCACTGCCTGATCAACATCGGCTTTACCGGCATGAGCCGTCATAGTGAGCACTTTACCGGTGGCCGGATCCAGTGTTTCCATCGTGGCTTTGTCGGCGGCGGCAACATCCTGGCCGTCGATCAGAAGGTACTGTTCATTTTCAATATAAGATTTTACTGTCGGGTGTAATTTAAGTTCGGTATTCATATTTAAACTCCGATTAATAGCCGCCCATTTTCTTACCATTAATAATACGGGTAAGCAGGTAATAACTGATGGCTGAAATAACTAAGGTAGGAATAGACGCCGTGGTGTATTCGAACGGTGCACGGGATTCATAAGTGATCGGATCGAGCAGGTAGCTGTAAACAAAGAAACCGATAATTACTGACAGAACACCGGCAATATTCACACCTTTAAAAAAGTAATAAGGAGCATCAGGTGAGGTGCTATACAGAGCCTGAAGATCCATTTTTCGGCGGCGAAGGAAATAATAATCAGCAATCTGAATACCACACAGTGGGGCAAAAATAACGCCGAACAGTGCCAGCAGAGTGCCGAAATTATCGAAGAACAGGTTCGGAATAAATACGCTGATCAGCACCACCGGGATCATGGTCAGAGCCAGAGTTACCGGCCATGGCCGTTTGGAAATACCCGGAATATTCGTCAGACCTACGGCGGATACATACACCCCCGCAACCGATGTACCTATGTTGGCAGTAATCACCAGCAAAAGTGCAATAGAACCAAACAGCGTACCGCCCAGATGGATCAGCCATGAAGACGGATCAGAATCCTGAACCAGCAGGTAAGCCGCCAGACCAATGAGCGACATCAGTGGAACCGTCAGGCCAAAACCCAGAATACTTGGCAGGTTAGCCTTGGAAGCAGTTGGTGTTACACGTGCCATAGCACCTAAATAAGCCCACCATGTCAGGTTGGTAACCAGGCCGACTTCTACTCCAATGGAGTAATTTTCAGCACGGGATGGCGTGGCATAAGCCGGTTGTGCAGCCATAATCTGGCTTCCATCGTGGCCTAGCATCATCCAGATAATCCAGGCGCTGATACCGATAATTAACAGGAAAAGCAGCTTACTGGTTTTTTCAACGCCAGAAGAACCACGCAATAAAATCGCATACACAATTGCGCAGGCAATTAAAGAAATAACCGGTTTAAACCAGATGCTTTCTGCCACCTCAGCAAAACCAAGAGCGGTAGCAAGCTTAGCACCGGACATGGCGAAAAAGATCAGCAGCAGGCAGTTCCAGCCAGTGACGGAAACATATTGCAGAATACTGATCAGTACCCAGCCACGTGAACCGAACTGTGCCCGGCTGGTAGCCACGGAGTCGACTCCAAAGCGACTGATCATTGGTAGTACAGCAATATTCACCAGTACAATACCGATCAGAGCACCGGCGGTCATGCTGGCGAAACCCATTTTAAAGTTAAGGTAATATCCAACATATTCACCGATAATATAACACCAAGTGGCAGCGGCAGTACTGATAAATACGGCCAGTAATTGCCAGCTTCCCCAGCTGCGTTCTGAACTCAGCAGTGGCCAGTTCTCGCTGTCGCCCTTATGGGAAGTCGATGGATTTCCAGTTTCAGCGATGCTGTTCATTAGTACCACCCCCAGATGAGTAAGATAGTGGGGATTACTGCACCGCTAAGTGCTAATACCAGCCAGTCATTTTTAGAAAAGTCTTTCTCATATGTATCGGCTTCGATAGCAGACGATATTCTGTATTCGAGCGATTCAGTATTTTCCTGATTCATAGATTAAAGCCCTGTTAACTGTTTTATGCGTGAGTATTTGATTATCATTATGTTGGGTTTTTATTAAGGAGAAACTGAACACTCTACGGTGTTTATCATATAGGTATTAACCGGACTATCGGTAAGAGCCTCAAGGTCTTTCAGTGCTTTCACTCCTGCGTCTGAACCCATGGAATACTCCATATCTTCCTGATTTTTAAAGCCAAGTTCGGCAATAAGATAGACGTCGGATTCTTCACCGTTTTTAAATACAGTGCCCTTGCTGTATTCAAATAAGGCGAGGCGTGGCATATCCATTACCAGTGGAACATGTACATTATCGTAATGTTCATCAAAACTTTCTTTGTTGCCTGGATAGTCGTATTGTATGATAAGTTTTATCATGCTTCGTCTCCTGTTAATTCACGAAAATTAATCATTTTCCGTTTGCAATAAATGAGCGGATCGGCCGATTCGCATGCATCTATGTCAAACACCTCACCAATAACAATATCGTGATCCCCGGCATCTACAGTCTGATAGACTTTACATGCGAGAACGTGCGTACTCCCTTCAATTCTTGGAAGACCATAAAAAATTCTCAGTTCAGTCTGAGCGAATTTTGCATTACCTTTGGATGCAAAAAGCATCGCCAGGTCCTGCTGGTCACCAGCCAGAATATGAAGGAGAAAAGTGCGTCCTGCTGTTTTCAGAATATCCAGTGTTGTTGATTTTTTGTCGAAACACGCGAGAACAAGTCTCGGTTCAAGCGACAGAGAGCAAACGGCGGATAACGTCGCGCCGGATGGCTGACCGTTATCATCGGTTGTTGTAATAACGGTAACGCCGGCCGGTAAAGATGACATCGCGTCGAGAAAATCTTCCTTACTGACCTGAGACTGGGGTTGGATCTGCTTTAACATATTCAATGACCTTAAATCCGGGAGAAAACCTGCTTGCCTTTATTCATTACCCACTCAACTTTGATAGAACGTAAGTCGTCCACATCACAGGTCAGTGGGTCGCGGTCGAGTGCAATCATGTCGGCAAGTTTTCCTGGTGTGATGCTGCCTTTCTGGTCTTCTTCGCCCATAGTGGCGGCTGAATCCAGAGTGTGCATACGCAGGGCCTCTTCGATGGTGATTGCCTCATGGGCATCCAGAGTGTTACCGCTGTAGCTTTCTCGTTTGAGACAGTTCCAGATACTGAAGAAAGGATTGGTGGCTTCACGTTCTGAACCGATCCAGACATCGGAACTGCCGGATAAACGCCAGCCCTGATCGAGCAGGCTGCGGAACGGAAAGCGTCCCCGGCTGCCATAGTCACCCAGGTAATCCGTGAAATATTCACCAAAGGTGTACAGGAATACCGGCTGTGGCACAGGTATAATGCCGGCTCTGGACCACCATTGACGGGTGCTTTCTGACGGTAATAAGTTACCGGCATGTTCAATACGGGTACGGATACGACCCTCAGGTGCACCACCGAATTCGGTGATCATTTCACACAGCCATTCCTGTGCACGATCACCATTGGCATGGATGGCAAGCTGCAGATCGGAATCACGGGTTTTCTGCAACGCACGGCGCAGAAAATATTTTGGGAAGGCGATGGAGCCACAGCTGGATGAACCGATATAGGGGCAATTTACTGCTGCACTTTTGGCAGAAAAGCCGCCATCAGAAAAGAGCTTAAGGCCGTGAATACGCACGTCTTTTTCATCACAGCCAAGATAGATATGTTCTTTCCAGTTGCAGGCCTGATCCAGCATTAAGGTGCCCGGTGCCCACAGGTAAATACGCATGGAGACGGGTAATTCGTCTTCTTCGGCAAGTTCTCCCATGCTTTCGATACCTTCAACGGTTTCGGAAATTTCTCCGATGGTGGTAACGCCGAAGCGGGTAAAGTAATTTGCCAGACCTTCTTTTAAAGCGACCTTCAGTTCGTCGCGGTTAATTTCCGGAAATGGCAGGAGGGTGTCCATTTCTTTTACCACACCAGTCGGATCGCCATTTTCATCACGAACAACGTCCGGTAAACCGGTTACGCTGTGCTCTGGTGGACGGTAGTCACGGTTAATACCGGCTATTTCAAGTGCTTTGGAGTTCAGTACTGTGATATGACCGCCAGCACGCAGGGCAACCGGTGAGTTGGTGCTGACGCTGTCGAGTTCTTCCCGTGTGGGCAGGCGACCTTCGGCAAGCTTGCGGTCAAAAAACAGATTGCCCTGACCTATGATCCAGCTGCCATCGCCTTTGTCGGCATTTTTTAGTGCTGTCAGTACATCTGCAATAGTGGAACATTCCGGAGCCCGGCAATCTACGGTGCCGAAGACTGTACGGCACACGACTTCCGCGTGAGCATGCACATCCACAAATCCGGGCATCAGAGTTTTACTACCGAGGTTAATGACTTTGGTGTCGGGGCCCTGAAAGCGCTGAATGTCAGTCTGGTCTACAAGATCAACAATGCGGCCACCATTCACAATTACGGCCCGGGCATGATTTCTGCCGGTGTTCTGCATTGTGATGATTTTATTGGCGATAACAATAGTGTCGGCGTATTGCGTTGAACTGCTCACGATTCTTACTCCTGGCCGGAAAATACAGGAATGACTTCTGCGCCGATCAACTCAATTGAATTCATGATCAGGTCATGGTCCATTCCATCAATCCGCAGCAAAACTTCATCCACGCCACGCTGTTCAAGATCTTTGAGGCGTTTAATAAAATCATCCGGTGTACCTACCATCACGGATGGTGTTTTATTAAGCAGGTAATCCATGATGAATTCTTCGTTATTGCGGTTTTCCACCAGAGGAGCGATGCGTTTATCGAGGTATTCATACGACACGGCTTTACCCAGCGGGGCGTACAGGTCAAGAATGAAATTAAAGTAACCCATGGTCACATCCCGTGCGGCGGCAATGGCTTCGTCACGGTCTTTGGCACAGTAAGCACTGGCAACATAGAGGCCCATGTAGTCGTTGGTTTTCATTGGGGACGGTTTTTTCTGTGCCAGACCGGTACGGTAAGCATCGATACATTCCTGCATGTAATCGAAGCCGAAATAACTTTCAAAACACAGCGCACCAATGCCACGTTCGCCGGCTCCAAAGTGGGATTTGGTACTGGATGCAGCAACAGAAACCGGTGGCTCTTGCAAGCAGCGTGGCACCAGCTCGACTGGTGGAATTTTCCAGAATGGCCCGTCGTGTTCGAGTACCGGCTGAGTCAGTGCTTTGCTGATAACCTCCATGGAATCGGCCCATTGGTCAGCGGTTTCTTTTGCATCCACACCAAAGGCTGCAAGGGTTTTCAGGTTGTTGGAGCGGGCAGTGGCGAGTTCCGCACGGCCACCGGAAACGATATCCAGTGTTGCCAGACGCTCTGCGACGAGAATCGGATGATTCCACTTGAGTAATACCGCGCACATGATGCGCAGTTTGATATTGCTGGTATGACGCGCGATTGCAGCGTACAGCACTTCTGGCGCAGAGACGGTAAAACGCGGTGGAGCAAAATGCTGCTCTGATGTTCCCCAGCTGGAGAAACCGGCTTTGTCTGCCAACGTAACTTCTTCAATCATTTCTTCATAGCGTTGGGCGTAACTCACCCCTGCCATGATTTCGCCTTCCTGTAATAAACCGATTTTCACATTTACCTCCGCGGACACGTCAATTGATAATATTCTTAATTCGTTTTTTTTCGATCTGAAACAAATCTATTTCGTAAAAATAATGATGTCAAAGGGTGAAAATCGTAAATATTTATGCTTTTGTTGGTTAAAAGCGTATCAGAGTGTCCGCTTTGTAAGAATGTGCAGGTGACAGATAATCCACTGGAAATATATGGGTATTTTCCTGGCAGGAAATTTTCTTTATTAAAATTAGTGACTTAGCAGAGGTAAAAAATGAAGCAGACAGGTGTCAGTGTGATCACTGGATTTTTAGGGGCGGGAAAAACCACGCTGCTGAAAAATATTCTTGAGCGTGAAAATTTTCAGCGCTATGTCGTAATTGTTAACGAGTTTGCTCAGATTGGCATCGACAAACAGTTAATCGTGCATGAAGAAGAAACCCTGTTCGAATTAAGTAATGGATGTCTGTGTTGTGAAATCCGTTCGGATCTTGTCTCGTTACTGAATGAAATAAGTGAACATACGGAGGATTATGCCGGCGTGATCATTGAGACCAGTGGTATGGCCAGTCCGATGCCGATTATTCAGACATTTTCGGTTGATGAAGCAGTTCCGGAAGGTTTTGAACTGGAGCGTGTCGTTACTGTTGTTGATGCCGGATATCTCGACATTAATCTGGCAGAATATCCGGAAGCTGCAGATCAGATTGCCTGCGCAGACCGGGTGATTCTGAACAAAACGTCAGCACTTAGTGATGCAGAAAAAACACAGGCAGTAAGCCGAATTACCAGCCTTAATCCTCAGGCTGGCTGTATTATTACAGACTATTCCCGGGTGGACGTGGATGAGCTTTTTTCTGTCAGGCGTGAAAGTAACCCATTTCCGGTTTTTAAACCGGGTTCAATTCAGCCGGCACAAAATGGTCTTGTAATCCGGGCTGCCCACGAAAGCAATGTCAGCAGTTTTTGCCTTCAGACAGAAAATAAAATCAATACTGATATTTTTCTCGATTGGATTCAGAAGCTGGTGATGTACCACGGCAATGACCTGATCCGTATGAAAGGCATTCTGTTTTTTTACGATGAGAATTCGCCTTTTGTTTTTCACGGCGTAAGAAATTCACTGGATGGTGAACTGGACGAGGAACAGCAGTTGACGACCAATAATATCAGTCAGTTGGTAGTGATTGGCCGTAATCTGGACCGTGACCAGTTAACATCAGGTTTTGAAGCCTGTTTTTACTGAGCCGTATTCCACTGTTGAGCGGAAGTCAGGCGTCAGGTATCAAACGCTTATAGTGCAGTGAGATATAGCTGGCTAATTCCACGCATTGCAGACCAGCAACGGTGCGGATACGGTTGTCGTAAACATCCAGCAGTTCGCCTTTGTCGCGACACACGATTTCGGCGTGAATATCAAAGCGTCCGGAACAGATGGCCACATAGGTAATGTTTTGCAGTTTGGACAGGCTTTCGGCCACTGCGGTAATAGCAGTACCCGGGCTGACTTTAATGCTTACCCAGGCAACTGAGCGGAAGCCGATATTCATCGGGTTCACAATGCCCATAATCTGCAACACGCCGGTGGACTGCATGCTGTTAACACGCTGGCGCACCTGGGCTTCAGAAATATTCAACTGATCTGCCACTTTCTGCAGCGGCATCCGGCCATCGCTGCTGAGTATGCTGATGATCTCACGATCGGTCTGATCCGGTTCGCGCGGGCGTACTCCACTGGAATCCAGCTCTTCTTTTTTAGCAGCTTGTGAAAACGCGGCCTGCTGATAATAGAGGCTGAGATAAGGATAGGTTTCGACAGAAACAATACCGGCTACCGTACCGATCTGATTATTGACCACATCACCCAGATGATGGATGTCTTTGCAGATGACTTCCGCGTACAGGTTATAGCGGCCAGTTGAGGTGACTACGTAATCCACATGGCTTAGACTGGCCAGTTGTTCGGCGATGGCTTCAGTGGAGTGGTCCGGGCTGGTACGGATCCCCAGTAATGCCAGCGAGTGGTATCCCAGCGCCGCGGGTTCCGTCACTGTGGTGATCTGCACAATGCCGGATTCCAGTAAGTGCAGCACCCGTGAGCGTACGGTTTTTTCATTGGCATCTAACTGCCGTGCAATAGCGCTGAATGAACGCCGTCCGTCCTCCTGCAGCTGCTCAATAATTTTGCTGTCCAGCTCAGTCAGTAAGGGCGCATGAGCCAGTATGTTATGAATCTCCGGAGCAGACACTGTAATTTCCTTAAACGGTTTGCTGTACGGGTGGAATGGTAATACCGGTGGCTGCTTAATAGCCTTAAAGAGCGCAGTGTATGTCAGAACCGGTTATTGTCCCAGCTGATGCGGCTGATATGGCTGCAATTTTTTTCCCTGCAGCGATAATAAGCACTCATTCCGCTGTTTAATTTGATAAAGAGGCACTGGCTATGGGCCGCAAAAAAGCCGCGTTACCCGGCCAGTTAACCGATCTCGACCTGCGTCTGCTGCGGGTGTTCCGTGCCGTGGCGGAAAGCGGTGGCATCAGCGCTGCTGAGCTGCGTCTGAATCTGGCCAACTCCACCATCTCTAACTATATCGCTGATCTCGAAAGCCGGCTGGATATGCGCCTGTGTGAGCGTGGCCGCGGCGGCTTCAGTCTGACCGAACAGGGGCGGGTGGTGTACAACGCCAGCAATGAGCTGTTCAGCGCCGTGGATCAGTTCCGTTCGCAGATCAACCGCTCCCATCAGCGTTTATTGGGCGAACTGCACCTGGCCTGCGCCGAGCACCTGCCCGGTGGCCCGGATTCCGCCATGGTAAAAGCGTTAGGCCGTTTCTCCGACCTGGCGCCGGACGTGCGAGTGGAAATCACCACCTTATCCTCCGATGACGTTACCAGCGCGGTGCTGGACAAAAAAGCCGACCTTGGTGTCACAGTACTGTTGCAGGAATTTGCCGAGCTGGAAACGCTGCCATTATTCGATGAGCTGATGAATCTGTATTGCGGCGAAGATCACCCGCTGTACGGCAAAGCCAATGTTAAACCGGCGGATCTGGCTGAGTTTAAATTTGTCGAATCGCCACGCTTAATGCCCGGGCGGGAAGTGTCGCCGGATGTGCGTCTGTGGAACCGGCAGGCCCGTGCGCATCATCAGGAGGCGCGGGCGGCGCTGATTCTCAGTGGCCATTATCTGGGCATGTTACCGGAGCACATGGTGCGCAATTGGGGTTATGATCAGAAACTGCAGGCGTTGTTACCGGAGCGCTACAGCTACGCTAATACCTACAGTGCCATTCACCGCAAGCATCCGCGTAATGCTGAAGCTGTAACCTTATTCTGCGAATGTCTGCAGGCAGTGTTGTGATCGGGGTATAGTCATAAGCTTGCTGCAACCAGATTGCAGCCAATGGCTGTCGTCGTACATAGCAGTCGTACATAAAAAGGAGAGTAGTTGATGAACCGACATCATCATGGTCTGTCTGTTGGTATCGAAGCTCACGGTGATCTGATTTTTGTGGTCATCAAAGCCATCGGTAAATTAACCCACGATGACTATCGTCAGTTCACGCCGATGCTGGAGTCAGCGCTGGCCGCTGTAGAACACCCGCATTGCACTGTATGGGCAGTTGGCAGGAATGGGCAGTTGGTAAGAATGTGCAGCTGGCAGGAATGGTTTGCGAAAATCGGCAGCTGGTTTATTGGCGGCAGAATGGAAGTATTTACCGATAAGCAGCAGGCACTGCTTTGGTTGAGTGAAAATTAATCAGGTTGCTTTATGCACAATTTCTGACAAAATTAATCGACTTTATTTGGTTGATTATTTTTCGATCAGCTAGCCCGTATTTAAAAAACTACCTTATCTTTTTTCGCAACATCCCGCCGTTATTGTTCAGAATAATTTCCTTATAGCCTGGCCTTTTTTGTCTAAGTTTACTGTTGATTTATTAATTAACAGGAAAAAGTCGATGAGAAAAAACCTTCTTCTTTCAGCAGTCATTCTGTCCAGCCCATTCTGGCTGACAGCGTGTGGAGGAGATTCTGACAGTACCGACACGATATCTGAAAATGATCCATTAACTGATGATATTGTGCCGGATGAAGAGGAACCTGTTGGTCCGCACACGCTGAGCTTTAATTATCTGCCAAGCCTTGATAAAAATGTGCAGTTATATGTGGCGGCAAAACTGGATGATGTCTGGACTGTTTATAATGATTCGGCTGACATTATTGTGCCGGATGAACAAACTGTCACCATTGTTTCTACCTGTACCAATACCGTCAGTGGTTTCCAGTTCAGCACAGCGGTATACCAGCTGACCCCGGTTGAGAATATGGATCTGGGTAATCTGGATTGCAGCCTGTCTGGCGTTGATGTCAGAGCCTTGCTGGTAGAGTCTCAGCGCGCTGGTGATATGGTGATCGCAAACAGCTTTGAATCTACAGGCTATTACCACCTCGGTTATTTTCTTGATCCGTACGTCCTGTCGGAGAACGTGCCAGCTCTGAGCATTACAGAGGACGACAACACTGGTACTGAGTATATCTTTAAAACGCTGCTTGATATTTCTGAACTCGATGGCTGGGACCTGAATATTGATCTGAATGTTGATCTTTCCACAACGCAGGAAGTAACAACAGCGGATAAAGTGAACGCTAATATTGAGGTTCTCTACCGTATGCCGAACAGTGATGATGCGATGGAGCTGGATCGGAGTGGCGATGTATTTGTTCAGATTCCTGCTGAACTGCGTACCGAAGGTGATATGTTCGAGATGAGATATTCTCTCTTCGCCAGCAATGTTGTCGAAGAAGGATCGGAGGATACAAGAACCGATGTCAGTGTCTTCGCCAGCGAAGCAGACACTGACATTGTGCAATCGGACAACCATTTAAACCTTCCGAGCAGAATTGCTATGTCACAGGATGAACTGTCCTTTACTCTGGATGGTGAGCTGATTTCTGATGATGAAGAGCATGATCTTCAATTCATACAGTTCCTGTTTAATGGTGCGGTTTACTATACCGATATGGTTACCTACAGCAGAGACTGGAACGTGCAGGTGGTTGATCTGAATGAACTCCCGGAACATTCATGGACCTATGCGCCACAAACACCGGCGGTTCAGAACGGTATGACTATAAAATATTGTTACGCTAACCGCTTTATGGCCTGTCTCGAACCTGTCGCCGGTGATGCTGTGCGTCTGGAGGAGCGGAGATTCATGAGCATGCACGACGAAGAATTCTTTTGAAGTAGCTTAGAGAATCTTCAATCAGCGCTTTCAGCGCTCAAGCGGAAAAAGGGCTGCCATGATGGCCATTGCTGTCCCACAAATTTCTATTTAAGCATTTTCGAAAATTGTCAGGCCGCTTGTCCTCATAGAGGGGTCTTACCCCTCTCGCCGGACGGGCTACCTCCCCGCTTCGCGCTTTCTGGCTCGTATTTCCTTGAAAGCTTGATATTTCCTGA
>MDSZ01145443.1_pt1 | contig 16378 bp, 14 predicted proteins | sample 811201 | NCBI WGS metagenome assembly MDSZ01 (sample SAMN05326647, study PRJNA326480) | marine metagenome | isolation source: seawater | place: Indian Ocean: North | collected 2010
AAATCATGTAGGCAAGAATAATCAAAATAGTTGCAGTAATATTAACTCCTTTAAATAAAATCGAGGATAAATCAATATTCCAAATCAAAAGGGATATTCCAAAACCAAAAATTAGGACTGAAATTGATAACAATACTATTAAGATAGAAGCTTTAACATGGCTATAACCTTTATCAATCAGTTTGTGATGCAAATGTCTTCTATCAGGGAGGAATGGAGAATTTCCAGATTTTGCTCTCAAAATGTAAACTCTTAACGTATCAGCAAGCGGATAAATCAGTAATAATACAGCAATTAGAGATCTATTTACCCAATTATCTGTGATTACTTGATTTTCGGAGTGAAGAATTGAAAAAATAAAATACGTAATTATCGATCCAATTAAAAGAGAACCAAAATCACCTAAAAAAACTTTTTTTTCTGATTTATAATTAAATATTAAAAACCCAATTAAAGCACCAATTAAAGTCAATGAATAAGACAACATAGATTCTTTATTGACAGCGAAAGTGTAAATATTAGTATCAGTAAAATATATTATAACTGAAATTGCAACAAAAAACTTCAGTGAAATCAAACCAGTTAATCCATCAATTCCGTCAATAAGATTTAGTGAATTAGTGATTACTAGAAAAACAAACAGTGAAATGATGTAAGCAGTTAATTCAGATATTTCATATATTCCAAAAATTCCATGAAAATTATTAATGTAAACATCACTTTGTATTAAAATAATTCCTGCAAAAATTTGCAATGCAAATTTTTCTACATAATAAACGTCAAATAAGTCATCAAAAAATCCAACAAAAGCAATAAAACAACAAGCCATTAAAGAGAATAAATTAATATCTAAATCCAAAAATGCTCTACCTAAACCATAACAAAAACAAAGCGTGAGAAAGATGGCAGCTCCACCAGAGCGAGTTGCTTTTTTATCATGAGAAGACCTAATATTAATTGGATCATACAGTTTTCTTTTAGAATAAAATTCAAATAAATATCCATTCAGAAAAGCTGATACTATAAATCCAGTGATGAGAAAAAATAATAACATTATTAAGATTGGTTTACTAAATTATCAAAATATGGAGGAATTCAAAATCATATTTATTTTGAAAAAGTATAATTAGGTATATAATAATTATTCTTATCAAATATTGATAATAACAAAAAAATAATCAATAGATTTTGAGAAAAAACCAAATAAAATAGAAAGATTTAAAAGGATATTAATATATTCTATTTTTATTATTTATTGCAGTTAATTATTTAGTTAAATTTAAAATAAAATTTATGAAAAAAGCTATAGTGTTAGGAGGGGGTGGCTTTATAGGAGGCCATCTTGCAAAAAGATTATTAGAGGATGGTTATTTTGTCAGAATTGCAGATATAAAACATCATGAATTTTGGGACCATTCTGAGATTTGTAATGAATTTATTAAATGTGATTTGACAGATCCAAAGTCTGTTGAGTTGGTAATTTTTGAAGATGCCGATCTAGTTTTTCAATTGGCAGCAGATATGGGCGGAGCAGGTTATATATTCACTGGAGAAAATGATGCTAATGTTATGCATAATTCAGCATTAATAAATCTTAATGTTGCAAAAGAGTGTGTAAACAAAAAAGTAAAAAAAGTATTTTATTCTAGTTCTGCCTGCATGTACCCAGAGTATAATCAATTGGATCCTGATAATCCAAATTGTGAGGAATCATCTGCATACCCAGCAAATCCTGATAGTGAATATGGTTGGGAAAAGTTATTTAGCGAGAGACTATTTATGGCTTTCAACAGAAACTATAATTTAAATGTTAGAATTGCACGATTTCATAATATATTCGGTCCTCAAGGTACGTGGACGGGAGGAAAAGAGAAAGCACCTGCAGCTATGTTAAGAAAGGTGGCTGAGGCCAAAGAAAATTCCTCGATTGAGGTGTGGGGTGATGGCCAACAAACAAGAAGTTTTTTACACGTTAATGAATGTATTGAAGCTGTACTAAGACTTATGGATTCAGACTTTAAAAAACCTGTAAATATTGGATCTGAGGAAATGGTCTCAATCAATCAACTTGCAGAAATGGCAATAAAAATTTCTAAAAAGAAAATAAAAATAAAAAATATTATGGGTGAAGAATTTAAATCAAAATATGGATTTAATTGTCCAGTAGGAGTTCGAGGTAGAAACTCTGATAATAAATTATTTAAAAAAGAAATTGGATGGGAAGTTTCGGAACCCCTTTTTGATGGTATGCAGTCTACTTATAATTGGATAAACCAACAGGTCATTGCGAAAAAATAATATTTTCAATAAGTTATTTAATAAATTTAATATTTCCTTAATCGATCAATTTTTTGTTGGTGGTGGGCTGATGTTATGGAATTTCTTGGCTTTAAATTTTTTGAGTATTACTGATTTTGGATTTTTATCGAATTATATAGCGATTAATTCTTTAGCTCAAGGAATGGTTATATGCTTAATTGTAGAGCCAATGATGATTTTTTCAAAAAATAATCATGTTACTTTATTCAAAAAACATTTTAAAAGATTGTTTCTTTTAGGAAATATTTCTGCTACTATTTTAATTTTAATTAGTTTGTTCTTAGAACATGATTTAAGTTTAAAGTTAATTCATTTGTTAATACTAATATTAACACCAATTTCTTTATTATTTTTTGTTTTGAGAGGCTATATATATTCAACGAAATCTTATAAGCTAGGATTAATTTTGAGCTCCTCTTTTACTCTATTTGTATTAACAGGTATGTTTACATACTATTTTTTTGAATTAAATAATTATGAGTATATATACCTAGTTCTCCTGTTATCTTATTCTTTATCATCACTCACGTTTATCATTTTTTTCAAAAAAACTATTAACTATGACTTTTCACAAAAAGAGCATGCTATTTCTGCTGAACTAAGTTACTCTATAAAATCTGTTGGTTTAAATTTTACAGCATTCAGTACTTCTAATTTACCGTTCATTATTTTAACTTTTTTTGATAAATCGTATTTTGTTGGTTTAGTTAAGGGGCTTTTAATAATAGCACAACCATTTAATCAGCTTATCCAGGCGTTAAATCTTGTTATTTTACCCAAATTTTCTTTTGAAACAAACTTAAAAATCTCCCTAAATTTTATCAAAAGAATATTTGTTTTTATGTTATTAATTTCAATTCCTGCATTTTTCTTCTTCGATTTCATATTTTATTATTTTAAACCAGAAATATTAGAATACAAGTACATTTGGATTTTTGTTTATATTCTTTGTTTCGCAAGAGTTATTACAAACATTTTTTCTCAATGGTATAAAACCAAAGGAAAAATTGGTAAATTATTAAACACGTATATTTTATATTCTATTGTTTGTTTACCCTTATATGTTTATGTTGGATTTTATGAATCAATTATAATTTTTATGTTCTTATTTTCATTCTCAAACCTATTTATTGGATTTTATTTATATAAAAATCATGAGGCATAGTCTAAGACTTTTTTTAATTTTTTTGGGATCCCTAAACTTTTCATACCGTGAGGTAGGAGAATTAGTCGATTTTAATCAACACCAAATTAGATTTGTATGCTTATTTATTCTCACAATTTTAATTTTTTTTGATTTAGGAAGATTAAAAAAAATCAGAATTACTAATTACTCTATTTTATTTTTACTATTTCTCAGTAGCAGACTAATTTCCTCTATTTGGTCATTTGATCCGATGATAAGTTTATTAAGAAATATTGAGTATATAGTTTATATTATTTCTATTTATTTCGCCTTAGATTACTTTAAATTAAAAATTTTACCTAAACTCTTTTTCTTAATTTTTATGAAGATTATTCTTGTATTTTGTTTAGCACTAATTTTTCCAGACCAAGGTTTTGTCAATATAAATTCTTTTTTCCCAATGCTTCAGGGTTTCTTTCCGAATGTTAACCCAAACGCCCTAGCTGCATTTTCTTTTATTTTGTTTATTTATTATGGTTATAAGCGATTTTACTTGTTTAATTTAATTTTACTTCCCGTAATTATTTTAAGTCAAAGTAGATTTACACTAGTCTTTTTTATTTTGTTTTTCCTAAGAAAAGTTAAAAAAACTTATTTACTGCTTCTATCAGGAATCGTTTTAATATTTTCTGTAATTTTTGAAAATATTTCTCTTTTCATGCTTCGTGGACAAGATGCTGATACTATTTTTACTTTAAGTAATAGACTAAATATTTGGCAAAACATCAATTCATACTTTATTGAAACCCCAATGGCGTTATTTTACGGATTTGGTTCGTTTGTGGCAGGTCGTGAAATTTTAGATGTAAACATTTTCAATTACCAATACTATAACAATACACTTATTACAATTGATAATTCATATATAGAATTGATTGTTGAGTCTGGACTTTTTTCTTTGATATTATTTTTAATTCTTATTATAAAGTCATATTCATTTCTAAAAATATTTAAAGCAAATAAATTTTATGAGACCATTGCTTTTATCTATATTTTTGTTGTATTTCGTGGTTTTTTTAGTAGTTATTTACTTTGGCATAACTGTTATATCTTCTACATTTTTTTAATTATGCCTTTAATTTATTTTAGAAATTATGAACCTTCTAATATTTAGTGATTTAAGTACTTGGGCAAGAGATGAAATTGGTGGTTCTGATAGCTTCATGAGAAGGGTTTTACTTGGTTTCAAACAGAATGATATAAACTATAAACATTATTATATAAGTAATTATTCAGAAAAAACCTCCAAAGATAAAATTCATTTAATTTCTGCGATTAAACTTATTTTAAAAAACAAAAAAAGTACAATTTTGTTTTATCGAATAAAACCTTTTCACAGGATTATAATAGGATTTCTTGCCAGATTATTTTGCATAAAAATTAATTCAATTGTACCCTTTTCTTTAAAAACAAAATTCTATTTCGTAAATGCATTTTTATATATGTTCTTCACGACAAATAAGCTTATAGTTTTGTCTAAAAACCTCAAAAAGCAGTTTTTAAAATTTAATATAGAATCAACTATTATTTTACCACCAATCCCGTCGTTATTCAAAACCACTAAAATCGAGAAATATAATTCACATGCTCCTACAGTTACATTTGTTGGTAGAATAGATAAGCGAAAAGGGGTGGATTTAACAATAGCGCTCTTTTTAAAGCTTTCTGCTTTAAAAGTTGCGAAATGTAGATTTTATGGAATTTACATAAGCGATGATAATAATTCAAAAGAACTAGATTTTCTTAATAATCAGAAATTATTTTTTTTTAAATTAATAAATAGAAAAAAATATTCTAAAAAAATTGATACTGATTTATTGTCTTGGTTAGATAACACAGATTATTTTATACAGCCTTACAATTCTATACATAGTACAGTTGACACTCCTTTATTATTACTTGAATCATTATCTAGAGGTTGTAAAGTTTATTCTACAAAAATTCAACAAGCTATTGATATTTTGGGTGAAGAAAATACATTCACAAAAGAAAATTTCGTAAATGATGTTTTCCATAGGATTACAAATAACGAAAAGTATTTATACCCAAAAAATTTGTTGATACTAGATGAGAAAAAGACTGCAGAAAAATTTATTAATGAAATCAAATAGAAAACATATTAATTTACTTCTTGAACATATTTCTGAATTAAAATTTTTTATAATAGGCAGCAGTGTTAATTATCACAATTCTGATAATGATTTGATTTTTTATGATAAATGTAACCTTCGCAAAGCTTTACAAATAATCCATCAATATTGTAACGAGAACTCAATTGAAATCAAATCTGATGATATGATTTTTAGATCATCTGATTTAGAAAAAAAATTAAACTTCTACAAAGAAAAAGTCTTAATTGGTCAATTTGATTTATGGCTTAGTGTTCAGTCAAGAGGTAGATTTATTTGTAACTATGATTCTTTTGAATTAAGGACAAAATCAAATTTTATTACAAAAAGTGAATTAAATACTTACAGATTAAGAAAAAAATACGTCTTAAAGAACTTGTATTTTTTCGAAAATAAGTTGGATTATTTTGTTAAAGAATTAAAAGTTTTAGATTTACGAATTTTATTTTTGATAGTATTTAACTTGATAATTAAAACTGTAAAAAAGATAATTAGTCCAAAGATAATTGCTTTTTATGGGCCTGATGGTGTTGGTAAGTCATCAATCATCGAATCACTAAAATTAAATTGCTTTTTTAAGAATAAAAAAATTATAAATAAACACACCAGGTACAAAATTTTTCCAAAAATTGGGTTGTTGAAAGATAAGTCAAAATCAAATAAATTTAGGTCATATAGACCCCTATCAAAAACACAATCATCATTATATGCAATGTTTATAATTTTAGAGGCAATCTCTGCAAGATTTTTCTTAATATTTTTGAGGTTATCAGGGGTTGACTTTATTTTTTTTGACAGATATTATGGAGAATTTTTAATACAAGACAGATATAAAAATACTCCGCTATTTTTTAAAAACTTAATTCGTTTTTTCTATCCCAAAGCGGATTATAATGTAATCTTAGATGCAGATTCTTCATTGATTTTTAAAAGAAAAAATGAATTGACTCCAGATCAAATAGAAATAGAAAAAGAAAAATATGCAATTCTCTCAAAAATTTTAAAAACAAAAACAACTTTAAATAATAACAACCTTGAGGAGGTACTTTTAAAAGTAATGAATAAAGTCAATATTTTATGAATATTTTAGTTATATCACCATGGTTCGCCCCAGCTTGGAAAAATGGAGGTACAGTTACAGCAACTTATCAAATATACTCGCATCTTTCAAAATTTATCAATATTGATGTATATACAACCAATCAAAATGGAGATGGTTATCTTAAATATAAATCTTATCAAATTGTACAAATGAATGGTTTGAATGTAAGATACTTTAACTTCATTAATAAGTTTAAGGGTGCTGCGTGGAATCCAAAACTGATCGTTAGTGTAATTAAGAATTTTAGAAAATATGACTTGATACACCTACACGGTGTTAGAAATGCTTATGCAATTATATTGTACTTATTACAAATATTATTTGGAGTTAAGTATATTATCACTCCACATGCTGGACTAATGAGAAATTGGATGAATACAATTGGAATGATATCTTCAAAAAAAATTTATAATAATATTATTGAAAAGAAAATTTTCAACAAATCTGTTTTCATGCATTTCCTGAGTGATTATGAAAAAGATGAATCCTCGTCATATTATGATAATTTGAATTATAAAATAATTCCAAATGCAGTTGATTACCATAAAAAAAATAGTAAAGTTTATAAAAGATTAAAAAATAAATTTGTTTTAGTTGGTAGGATTCATCCTCAAAAGGGTATCGAAAATTCAATTGATTTTTTAATACACAATCCTAAATGGACCCTTGATATTATAGGACCCGTTGATGATTATGAATATTTTAAAAAAATTGAGAATTTAATTGATATAAATAAGCTTAAAAATAGAATTTCATTTTTGGGATATATTTCCAACAGTGAATTAAGGTTAAAGATTAAAAATTATGATATTTTTTTGATGCCAAGCATTGTTGAGGGTGTGAGCATTGCTCTACTGGAAGCATTAAGCATTGGTTTGCCATGCATAACATCTGCAAATATTGGTAATTTTCAGCAAATTATTAATTATAATTGTGGTTGGATAATTAAAGATTGGAAATGTGAATTAAAAGAAATTAATAATCTAGATAAAATAATTTTTAAGTCAAACAATGCCAAGAAACTTATCGAGGAAAAATATAGTTTAGAGCAGGTTTCAAAAGCCTTCGTTGAGATGTACAAATTATCAATAAAAATATAAATGAAAAAGATAGCTGCAGCAGTTTTAACTTTTAATGAAGAAAATAATATTTCTCAGTGCATTAAATCAATCAAAAAACACTTTGACCAAATATACATAGTTGACTCAGGGAGTGAGGATAATACAGTAGAAATTGCGAAATCCCTAAATGTAAATATATTGGAAAATATTCAAAGAGGACGCTTTGATGCTTCTGAGCAAAGAAATTGGTTATTAAAAAAACTTAAAAACACACATGAATGGGTATTTTTTATTGATGCGGACGAGATGATTTCTGAAAAGTTTATTATGAACTATTCAAATATTATTTTGGAAGATTCTTTTGATGTAATTTCCATACCCTTATTGTATTTTTATCATGACCAGAAAATTAAATCATTCGGATTTCCAAATTGGCACGACAGAATAATCAGAACAAACCAAAAATTTATTTCAGCTGTAGGAGAACATATTAATACTAAAAAAAAATTATTTGCTAAGAATTTAGTTTTAAACCATTATTTTAACTCTGATGGCTACGTTAAGTTTTGGGAAAAACAACTAAGATATTCAAGTTTTATGGGTGAACAACTTTATAAATACAGAAATAACCAATATTCAGAATATTTCAATAAGTTATCTGGAAATTCAGGTCTTAAAAAATTTGCCGCCAAATTGTTTTGGCTGAGACCTTTTTTGAGATTTTTTTACAATTACATATACAAGAGGGGTTTTCTTGAAGGAAAGGCAGGCTTTATTATGTCAGTAAATCTTTTCTTTTTCGAATATTTAATTTTACTTTCTTGCATTGAATATGAAAGAAAAAAACAAGGCAAAAAATTATAATATGAAGGTCACAATTATCACAGTTTCTTATAATAGTGAAAAGACAATAGAAGACACAATTAAATCAGTTCTCTCACAAGATTATAAAAATATTGAATTTATAATTATCGATGGGAATTCTAATGACGGTACAAAAAAAATACTAAATAAATACAGCTCCAATATTTCTAATATTATTTCAGAAAAAGATGATGGTATATATGATGCTATGAACAAAGGAATAAGATTAGCGTCTGGAGATATAATCGCAATTCTAAACTCTGATGATATTTATTTTGACGAATATGTTATTTCTAATGTTGTTAAGTCATTTATTGAAAATAATTGTAATATAGTTTTTGGGAATATTCAGTATGTTTCTGAAAATAATATAGAAAAGGTTGTAAGAAATTGGATTTCATCACCATATGTGCCAAATTCCTTCAAAAATGGCTGGCATCCTCCTCATCCAGCCTTTTTTGTAAAGAAAGATATTTACATTAAACATGGTAATTTTGATATTGAATTCAATATTGCTGCTGATTTTGATTTAATGTTCAGATTTTTAGAAATCAAAAATGTAAAATCTGTTTTTATAGATAATTTCCTTGTTAAGATGAGGTTAGGTGGAGAGTCAAATAAGTCACTAAGAAATATTTATAGAGGAAACAGGCAGGTAATTAATTCTTTTAAAAAGTATAACAAATCAGTCTCGTTTTTCTATCCATTTTATAGATTAATTCCAAAATTAAAACAATACTTTGATGAAAGATAGGATATTAGTTATTGGAGGCTCAGGCTTTATCGGAACATATTTACTTAATGAGATTATTGATTATAATATTTTAAATTTTGATAAAAATCAAAGCTTAACTCATAAAAATATAACTCTTATAGGAAATATCTTAAACCTAAAATTGTTAGAATCTGCAATGAGAGATATTGATAGTGTTATTTTACTTGCAGCAGAGCATAAAGACGATGTTAAACCAACCTCACTATATTATGATGTCAATGTACAGGGTACAAAAAATGTGTTAAAATTGATGGATAAATTCAACATAAATAATTTAATTTTTACCAGTTCAGTTGCTGTTTATGGTCTTAATAAAACCAACCCTAATGAAGAACATCCACTTGACCCCTTTAATCACTACGGCAAAAGCAAAATGCAAGCTGAAAAGCTTATAAAAAAATGGTTTGAAAATAATCCAAAGAAAAAAAAAGTTAATATAATTAGACCCACTGTTGTTTTTGGTGAAAGAAACAGGGGAAATGTATTTAATTTATTGAATCAAATTCAGTCTGGAAAATTCATTATGGTCGGGGAGGGTAAAAATAAAAAGTCAATGGCTTATGTCAAAAATGTAGCTTTATTTATTAAGGACAGGCTTACCAACAGCAATATCGGTTTTAATGTTTTTAATTACTCAGATAAGCCTGACATTAATATGAATGAATTAGTGGATATTGTCACAAAAAACATGAATTCTAAATTAATTGACGTAAAAATTCCATATATCTTAGGAATAACTTTCGGATATTTATGTGATATTATTTCATTCATCACAAATAAAAAACTTGTTGTTAGTTCAGTTAGGGTAAAAAAGTTTTGTGCTACTACACAATTCGATTCTGATAAAATGCACTCAGTTTTTAATCCTGCTTATGCTTTAAAAGATGGATTAAAAAGAACTATAAATTATGAGTTTAAAAATAGAAAAATAGACGATATTAACTTCTTTTCAGAGTAAAATCTATAAGTTTTTTCAAAATATACATTCTATAACCCCCACTTTTAAAAAATTTTTTTGCTTGTGCTGGTTTACTAATTAAAATTTTATAAAATTTAAAAATTATATTGTCAATTCTCCTAAAAAAACTACTTGAATACTTTAGTTTAAAACGAATTAAATTTAAATTTAAATCATCTTTGTAAAATTTATCCAGGTTTGGGATTTGAAGGAAATTTACAGGAATGAAATAATTTTTAATATACTTGTTATCATTAAAGCTTCTTGTATTACTTTTCTTGATTAATAAATACGTGTCATATAAATTTTTATAGTTGTAATTCATTTTACAACTTCCATAATCATTTATTTGCCAACTAAGAATATTGTAATTAAGTTGTTGATCGTATTTTGGTAAATATGTATTATTATTTTCTAAAAAATCGCTTATTAAGTAATTGTCTTTTTTTCGGTCAAACAGCCTTGTGTGGGCCTCAAGAGCAAAAAGCTTGTCTTTATTAACTCTTCTTTGGATATGTCTTGTTTCAAAATAATTATAGTGATCACTAACTTTATACCCATTTTCATCAAATAGTTGCATAATTTCTTGCTCATAATTTTTTTCGATTAAAAAGTCGATATCCCCTATCATCCTTACTCCGATATCATCGTATAGATTACCTAAAATATAGGCTGCCCCCTTAATAAAAACATGATTAATATTCTTAGTATACAGAATTCTTGAAAATTCTAAACTTTCCTTTACTAAGACCTTATTTCTTTCTTTATTGATTTCAAAAATCTCTTTAATGTATTTATTTAAATCACCGGGAAAATAGCGAAGATAATTTTTTACACTAGAATTATAATATATCGACGGGATTAGATTGTGTTCACTAATAATTTTGATAAATAAATGATAATTAGTTTTTTTAAATAAATCTTTATTTATCTCTTTTTCATTAAATAAAATATTTATGAGTAATTTTTCCTCAAAAGAAACTTCTCTTTTAATCATTAATCCAAGTTATTTATTTTGCACCCATTAGATTAATATTTTGTAGTTTTGTGCACATTTATAAAGTTATGAAATTTAAATTTTTAATATATTTAGTATCCATAATATTAATATTTCCTTCATGCTCATCCAAAAAAGATATATTTTATTTACAAAATTATGACACATCATATGACATTTCATATGATATTTACACTGTTGATATTGATGACATATTAAAAATCGAAATTAATTCGGAGAATCCTGAGGCTGTTCTACCATACAATCCAAAATATCTTTCTAATGCTGCTACTAATAAGGATATTTTACTTTATGATGGATTTCAAATAAATTCAGATGGTGTAATTTTTTTACACTCCTTGGGAAAAGTAAAAGTAATTGGACTTACATTGACCGAAATAAGAAAAAAAATATATGATTTACTTGTTGAGGGAGGATTTTTAACTAATCCCTCTGTTGATGTAAAATTATTAAATTCAAGTTTTACTCTTTTAGGTGAGGTTAATAAGCCAGGAAGATATGATTTTATAAAAAACAATTTGAATATTTTTGAAGCTATTGGTATGGCTGGTGATTTGACTATTAATGCGGTTAGAAATGATGTCAAAATCATTAGAACATTAAATAAAGAAAAAGCTGTTAACTCCATCGATTTGACATCATCAAACCTTTTAGGTTCTGAATTTTTTCAAGTTAAGCCAGGTGATATTATTATTGTAAATCCTAATACAGCTAGAATAAAAAATGCTGGGGTAATTGGAAATGCAAGTAATTTACTTACATTATTATCATTCATATTATCGTCAATAATTTTATTAACAAATAATTGATTTTTTAGTAAATGAAAAATAAAAGTTCTAAATACGATTCACAATCTGAAAATGATTTTAATATTAATTTAAAAGATTTATTATCACAATATGTCTCTTATTGGCCATATATATTGACCTCATTATTTATTTTTTTTATTTCTGCACTGATATATATTAGATATGCTACATATCAGTTTGTATCCACTGCAAAAATCGAAATTATGGATGAAGACAAAAGCTCCGAAATGGCATTACCAACTGCTATGACCATTTTTAATAGATCGATGATTAATCTTGATAATGAAATGGGTGTACTCAGCTCTTACAGCTTACACAAGAAAGCTCAAATTAAACTAAAATCTAATATTAGATATTATACAATTGGTAAAATTAAATCAACTGAAAATCATAGGGATGATTTTTTTGAAAATTATAATATAAAATTTAATATTGACACTAATACAATTTCTACGTATTCTTCATTTACTCTTAAAGGTCAAAACGGTAAATTACTAATCGATCATTTTGATAATGAAGGAAATTTACTTGACTCATTTTCTTTCAATAATTTAGACACATCATCAAATAAGAATAACTTACCTTTTGAAATTAAAATTGAAAATCAAGAAAATGATTTTACAAAAAAGATCATTTTTTATCCCAATGATTACTCAATTGAATTTTTTATCAAATCTGTAAAAGTTGAGGAAGCTTCTAGAGAGAGCGATCAATTAAATCTAACTTTGAAACTTCCAAATCGTAAAATTGCTGATGAATATTTAAATATATTAATTTCTGAGTTTGACAAAGACGGGATCAACGACAGGCAATTAGAATATAAGAGAACGATTGACTTTGTTGATTCAAGATCTTCATTTCTTGTAGAACAACTTGAAGATATCGAGACAAGAAAGCAAGATTTTAAGTCAAATAATAAATTAACAAACATCGAAAGTGACGCTAATCTCAATATAACCCAAAAATTTAATTATGATGCTGAACTTTTTTCTGTAAAATCTCAAAAGGACCTATCAATCTTGTTAAAACAATCCCTCGAAGAAGATAAGTTTGAATATATGCCTGTTAATATCGGTATTGAAAGTGAAAACATTAACCAATTAATTAGTGAATACAATGTTCTTGTTAAGGAAAGGCAGGTGTTTTTGACTACAGCAGGACCTAATAATTCTTATTTAAAGTCATTGGAGAATCAAATTGAAAAATTTTCAGAAAATATTCTAATTTCAATTGATAACTATCAAAAAAGTTTAGATGTTTCAATTGCTAACTTAGAATTAAAGGAGGACGAGTTTGAGGATTTTTATCAAAATATTCCTGCTCAGGAAAAAATATTGAGGTCTATTGAAAGAGAGCTAAGCATAAAAGAGTCTTTATTTCTTCTACTTCTACAAAAAAGAGAAGAGGCAGCGATTAATTTAGCTGTAGTAAATCCTTCAATTAAAATCATCGATAGTGCAAGAAGCTCATTATTGCCTGTTTCACCAAATAAAAAATTAGTTCTAGTGGGTTCATTAATTATCGGATTTATTTTTCCTGTAGTTATTATAAATTTTTTATTCTTATTGGATAATAAAATTCATATAAAAGATCAATTAGATAATCTATTAAATGATATTAGTGTTGTAGGTGAAATTCCCTACATCAAAAATTTTCAAAATATTTTGGGTAATAGTAGATCTACACTAGCTGAGTCTGTAAGAATGATTTCAGCAAATTTAAACTTTATTTTTCACGATAAAAGTGAAAGCAATGCAAAAGTTATATTGGTAACTTCATCAGTTAAGGGTGAAGGTAAAACATTAATTTCTACATCGATTTCAAATATTTTATCTCTTCAAAACAAAAAAGTATTACTTATAGGAGCCGATTTAAGAAATCCGCAAATACATAAGCATTATAATTTAGAAAGACAACAATTAGGTTTGTCAGATATATTATCTAACAGTAATTTAAATTTTTCTGATAACATTATTAAAGCCAGTGGTCTAGACATTTTACTCTCAGGAACAATTCCTCCAAATCCAACAGAGTTATTATCCTCGAAAATATTTAACGATATGCTAATTGATTTAAAGAAAAATTACGATTACATAGTTATTGATTCTGCCCCTTGTATTCTTGTATCCGATACGCTTGAAATTTCAAAAAATGCCGATGCAACCCTTTATGTTGTAAGATCAAATTTCAGTAAAATAGAATTCACCAATTTTATTAATGAATGCAAAGAATCAAAAAAACTGAATAATATTAATGTTGTTCTTAACTGTATTGGTTCAAACAATAAATACGGTTATAGGTATGCTTATAGATATAATTATAGCTATAATTATAATTATGGATATGGATACAATTATGGTTCTGATGAACGAAATTAAATAAAAACTGATTTAGTGTTATTGATGCATCTGATCAGCTCATTTAGTTGATTTACTCTAACCTTTTTTCCAAAGTATTTTATTTGCTCAATGTTATGAATGTCACTAGCTACAAAATCAACCAAACTTTTTTTCAGTAATTTTTCAACAATTTTCACTGTGTCTGTTCCGTAAAAACCAACAACCGAAAGAAAATTTATCTGAAATTTACATCCTACCTTTTTCATTTTAAAATATTCGTCAAAGTTATCATAGAAAAATCTATAGCGTTCAGGGTGTGCCAGTATAGGAGTATATCCATTGTGAATTATTTGAAACACTATTTCATAAAAATTATTTGGTTTAGCGATGTATGACATTTCAATTAATACATATTTACCAGAAATACATAAAATTGATCTATCGCTAATTTTTTTTACTAAGTTACTGTCTATCATGTATTCAGATGCATAATGAATCTCCATATCATTTACTTTTGATTTTAATAAATTAAAACATTTAGTTATTGACTCATTGTCATTGTCATATAAACCTTTATATGTATGTGGAGTTAAAATAATTTTAGAAAATCCAAGTTTTTTCATTTCTGAAATTAATTTCAATGATTCTTCAATATTCTTAGCACCGTCATCAATACCTGGGAGAATATGACAATGAATATCAACAAATTCTTTTGGGATGAGTTCCTTTAAAGTAGGTTTTGATTTAAAAAAATTAAAATTCATGGGTATAATTTATTTTTCCCAATCTTTAAATTTTCTTACTCTTAAATTGGTTTCCCAACCACCAATAATTGTATTGAGTTCAATTTCTAATTTTTTGGCAAATAATATAAATGCATTAACATCTTTTGGAAAACATTTTCCCCCAAAACCAAATTGCCCATCATGACCAGGTACATTAAGATGACTATCACCAATTCTTCCATCAGATGCAAATCCATTTAATGCATCCTCCCAATTTGCACCAATTTTATCACAAATCAATTTAAATTCGTTCATGATTGAAACCTTAGTTGCAAAAAACGAATTATTCATATACTTTATAAGCTCTGCAGTAACTGAGTCAGTTTCAATAATGTTTTTATTTTTGAATCTTAAATCATATAATTTTCTAACAGATTTTGTCAAAATAGAATCCCCTCCTAATATTATTCTGCTTTGGGTTAACATATCTAATTTTGAGGTTCTCTCAGTTAAGAATTCTGGCGAAAAAATAATTTTTAAGCTTTCATGTTTTTGTATAAGATTATTGGTTGATCCAGGCAACACAGTAGACTTTAAAATATAAATTGGATTATCATCACAATTAATAAAAACATCTTCAACATAACTGAGGTTTTGACTACCATCTTTATGCATTGGTGTAGGAACACAAATAAACACATAGTCACATGAATTTATCTCTGAGATAGTATGAGTAGACTTTTGTGGATCAACATCATAAATTTTAACTTCACAAACAGGTGAAAAGGCAAAAGCTTGGGCTTCGCCAACAAAGCCATTACCAATTATTCCTACATTAAACTTTTTCATTATTTAATATTTGTAGTTATCATTTTTAAAAGGCCCCTTAATATTTACACCAATATAATCCGCTTGTTCTAAATTTAGTTCTTCAAGTTCTACACCAAGCTTTTCTAAATGTAACATTGCGACCTTTTCATCTAAATATTTTGGAAGTACGTAAACCTTATTTTCATAACTTCTGTAGTTTTTCCATAATTCTAGTTGTGCTAAAACTTGATTAGTAAATGAATTACTCATAACAAAACTTGGG
>MDSZ01120475.1_pt1 | contig 16377 bp, 16 predicted proteins | sample 811201 | NCBI WGS metagenome assembly MDSZ01 (sample SAMN05326647, study PRJNA326480) | marine metagenome | isolation source: seawater | place: Indian Ocean: North | collected 2010
ATGTCTGAGTGTTTGCTCAGGTTTATTTTTGCAGAGATGCTACGTGTTTTGTAATCTTGATTAGCAGCTCCATCAGAGTTGCCATCTGCAGTAACTAGTTGTATATCTGCGATTCCCATTGAATAATGGATACCATAGGTAGTAATTCTTCCATCTTGACCACTTGAAGCAAGAAATGTATTAACTACTTCTAAGTCCTCACGAGAGTAAAATACACCCATGTTTGGCATTACTTTGTATGATGCAAAGATTTTATCATTATTTTCCTCAGGTGATCCTGCTACTTCATCATCATGATATCTAGCATAACCAATAGTAAGACCACTTAAAAACAAGTCTTTAGCTGTTACGCCAAGAGAGTAGTCACCTCTATCAGTATTTGTAAGATCGTTCGCTGTATTATCAGTTGCCGCATACATATATCCGATCTCTAATGGACCTACCATAGTATGGTATGCAAGCGCTCCCTCAAAGTTGCCAGCAATTCCACCTTGTCCTTGACTAAAACCACCATGTTCGTTTAGAGCAAGAGCCGTATCCATGTTTGTATCAAATTGCCCCATAGTTTTGTATGGTGCTTCATATGTACCAGCGCCAATGTATCCAAGTGGCGTCATGAAACCTAAGTTACCGATATGCAAATCAAATGTTTGACATCCGTTTTCATTATTAGTCCCACAGTTATTTCCCGCTCCGCTAGTACCGTCACCTATGTCATATTTATACTCTAAATTTCCGACAATATTTCCAGATCTAACTTTAAGGCCAAGTCTACTTTTATTTCCGCCGTCGTCTAGACGAGCTGTATCACCAACTGTACTATCATAACCGATATATAATCTCCCATAGAAATGGACCCCGGATGATGCTTTGGCTGATGACATGCTATTTCCTTGCGATTCACCCATAACATTTCCACCAGCATATACGAACGGTGTAATTGCAATAAGAGCTATCGCACTTAATAGATTTTTCATGTTTTCCCCTATTATTTAACGTTAACATCAATATTTTAGTGGATTTTGCACCAAAAATACACATAAAAATAACATATATGCCACTATATCTAACAGCTGGCATTATTAATATTTTGCTATAGAATGTGTTTTTTCATGCGAGAATTGTAATTATGACTAGTAATATAATGCCAACATACAACAGAAAGCCAGTAACCTTTGTTAGAGGAGATGGGGTTTATTTGTATGACTCTACAGGTAAGCAGTATCTAGATGCATTATGTGGCTTAGCTGTGACGAGTCTTGGACACTCTCATCCATTGATTGCCGAGATAATAAGAAAGCAGTCTGAAAGATTAATTCATACTTCAAACGCATTCAACATTGATACTCAAGAACAATTAGCAAAAAGGCTTTGTCAATTAACTGGAATGGAGAATGCATTCTTCTGTAATTCTGGTGCTGAGTCTGTTGAAGCTGCAATAAAAATCGCCAGAAAATTTGGTCATGATAAAAACTTTGAAAATTCAAAAATAATAGTAATGACAAATAGCTTTCACGGGAGAACTATGGGCGCAATGAGTGTAACCGCAAACTCTGTTTCTCATGATGCTTTCGGACCAATTCTAGACGGATTAATTAGAGTAGAATTTAATTCTTTAGAAGCTATAAAAGCAGCTATAGAAAATCACAACGAAATCTCGGCAGTAATCTTAGAACCTGTTCAAGGAGAGGGGGGCATAATTCCATGCGACACATCCTATCTTCAACAACTCAGACATATTTGCACAGAACAGAATATTTTATTGATGATAGATGAGGTACAGTCTGGATTTTGTAGAACAGGAAGATGGTTTAGTTATCAACACAGTGGCATTCTTCCTGACGTTGTCTTAGTAGCTAAAGCATTGGGTAATGGTGTACCAATAGGTGCATGCTTGGCACGAGGAGATGCTGCGCACGTTATTAAGTCAGGGATGCATGGCTCAACATTCGGTGGTAATTTTTTATCTACTTCTGTCGGTTTGAAAGTGCTCGACATTATGAGAGACACAAGATTGTGTGAACATGTTATTAGTATTAGCAAGATCATGCGTGACTACATGGATACAAAACTTAAGCCACTTAAAGCTGTTCATGAAATTAGAGCTTGTGGACTTATGATAGGCATACAACTAAAAAATAATTGTAGTGATCTAGTAATAAAAGCGCTGGATAAAGGTCTGGTAATCAATGTAACCAAAGACAAAGTGATTAGATTACTCCCTCCTTTGATATGCAAAGACAGCCATGTGAGGAACATAATTGATATAATAGAAGAACTTATAAAAGAAAACTATGAATAAAAGACACTTCAGATCATTAATAGACATCAATACTCAAGAATTCATAAGAATAATTCAGAAAGCAATTGAATATAAGGAATTCGACAAAAAAGATGCTATTACAAAAAAATTTGATAACAAGACACTTGCTATGATTTTCAAAAAAAATTCAACTAGAACCAGAGTATCATTTGAGACTGCTATGTTTAAATTAGGTGGCCACGCTATTTTCTTGAGCGAGGAATCGACTCAACTCATTAGAGGAGAGGATATTTCAGACACCGCAAAAGTTTTATCAGGCATGGTTGACTTGATTATGATGAGGACAAATTCTCATGAAGAAATCAAAACTCTAGCACAGAATTCATCTGTTCCAATTATTAATGGATTATGTAATTTGTTTCATCCATGCCAACTACTAGCAGATATGCAAACAATTTCAGAAAAGAAAGGTTCTGACTTCAGTAAATTGACAATCGCATGGATTGGTGATGGGAATAATATGTGCAACTCATATATCAATGCATCTAAACTCCTTAATTTTAAACTCAAGATATCTGTTCCGAATGGTTATGAGCCAGATAAATACACTTTAGATAAATTTGGTGAGAATGTAGAAATGTGCGAAATTCCTGGTTCAGCTGTTGATGATGCTGATGTTGTTACAACTGATGTTTGGGCTAGCATGGGAGACGAACTTGAAAATGAAGAAAGAAAAAAAGTATTTAAAAGCTTTCAAGTAAATATGAACTTGATGTCAAAAGCAAAAAAAGATGCAATATTTCTTCATTGTTTACCTGCACATAGGGGTGAAGAAATTGATGACATTATTATTGACTCAGAATATAGCGTTGTTTGTCAGCAAGCTCATAATAGACTGTATAGTTCTATGGCTCTAATTGATTTTTTGCTTTCCTCAGATATGAACTAGAGTAATTTGATTAGGTTATTTCTTTTTACTAAATCATTACATTTTAGTATAGCTTTAATCTTTGTTCTTAGACTTTTAATATCCGTGAGTCTAATAATATTTTTTATTTCTGGTATTGCTTGTGGATGCATACTGAATGATGTTAAACCGAGACCTAGAAGTAATTTAGTATATAATTTCTCGCCAGCCATCTCTCCACATACAGTCACACTTATATTAGATTTCTTACAAGTTTCAATTACTTGTTTAATTAACAGAAGCACAGCTGGGTTAGTAGGGTCATATAAGGTAGTTACTTCATCGTCTATCCTATCAATAGCCAGGATATACTGCACAAGATCATTTGTACCTATCGACATAAAATCAACATGATTTGATAATACATCTGCTTGAATGGCACTAGCAGGAACCTCTATCATAATACCTAGTTGATATTTGTTATTATAAGCTTTTTTCTCTTTTTCAAGCTCTTGTTTAGCCTCTTCAATTAAATATTTTACACTGTTAATTTCATCAAGCGATGTAATCATGGGAATCAAAATTCTAAGATTTCCTTTTATTCCTGCTCTTAACATAGCTTTGATTTGCGTTTTAAACAGATTTCTTTCATATAAACTGTATCTTATTCCTCTCAACCCTAAGGCAGGATTTTTTGCAATCTGACCAACCTTGATGTTTTCAGAAACTTCCTTATCTGACCCTATATCTAGTGTTCGAAGAGTTACAGGTTTATCATGAAGTTTGTTGAAGACTTTTTTGTATGCCTGATATTGCTCAGATTCGGTAGGTAAATCATCTCGATTCATATACAAGTATTCCGTCCTAAATAACCCAATACCATCAGAATTATCCTCAAATAACTTTACTTCCTCAGACAGCTCTAAATTGCTCATTACATCAATTTTAATTCGATCTTTAGTAACTGCCTTTTTATTGGCTTTTTCTTCAAATGATTTTATGAGAGATTTTTTTTGAGATTGAACTCTTTTAAAGTATTTCAATTCAAGTTCATTAGGATTTATTACTATTACTTCATTATCCGGATCCATTATAAGCTGATCACTATTTTTTATCATGCTAACAGATGATTCTACTCGCACAATCATAGGCAATGATAAACTTCTACTCAATATTGCACTATGTGACGTTCTACTTCCATGCGAAGATATAACACCTAAACCCTTGTTATGATGAATATCAATAACATCTTTAGGTGTAATCTCGTCCGTTATTATAATTTTATTTTTAATATTTTTATTGTTGAAGGTATTTAGCTTTTCGCCAGATCTAAGAACTTCTAGAAGGCTTATTATCATTTGTTTGATATCAATCAATCTCTCTTTGATATATTTATCCTCGATATCATTAAAAGATTTTTTCATAGTATTATACTCTGATGAAATCGACCAACTCGCACTGTATAACTCATTACTTATTTTATTAAGTACGTTATTTTTGAAAGTATCATCCTCAAGAAAACTTAATTGCATGTTCATTAATTTTATTATTGCTTTATTATTGATAATCTTATTTGTTGATTTTTGATATTCTTTTTTCAGTTTATCGAGAGCATTTAAAAATTTCTTTGTCTCTATCTTTATTTGTGTTTTAGTTATAAAAGATGGCGTATAATCAATATTATCTTTATAAACAATTAAAGCTTGCCCAATGCATATACCGCGTGATACTCCATCACCTGTGAGAATAATACTCATATTTTTTCATCAAATTTATTTTTAAAAAGCTCTTCTATTGATCTCATCGCATCGTTTTGATCAACGCCATTAATTTCAACCTCCACACTAGATCCTTGTGAGGCTGATAGCATTAGTAATTTCATTATACTTCTGGCATCAGCACATTTACCATCTTTAACTAACGTAATTTCTGATTTAAAGACGTTTGCTGTTGAGACAACTTTTGCGGCAGCTCTAGCATGAAGACCCAATTTATTCGTAATCTTTAATTTTTTGGTTAACATCTATTTATTTTTGCAACGCCATCTGTCCCACCTTCAATTGCTTTTTTGGACAACTGGTCTAATGTAGATTGTGGATAGTTAAAGACATTTAAGATCATTGATAAATTAAGTCCAGCGACTATTTTGATATTCTGATATTTTACTGATGATGCTATATTTGACGGCGTTGTACCGACAATGTCAGTTAATACGAGAACACCTGCGCCATTATCTAAGAATCTTACATATTTTTCTGCCAAATCTTTGATATCTCCTGGTTGATCATAATTATCAACAGACAATAGCTCAACTTGAAAGGGATTTTTTCCAAATACAGATGTTGCAGTTAGAAGTAGCTGTTTACCTATATCACTATGAGTAATAATTAAAATTCCAACTTTCATATCAAATGAACTCTATATTATCTGACTTTAAGTTTTTTATTATTTGCACATTATTCCTTGCTTGTCTTAATTCTTTTCTTACGTCAGGATCATCAAGTTTACTGCTCAAATTTGCAAGTAATTCTAGATGATTATTAAAATTTTCTTCAGGTACTATTAGGGATACAATAATATCAACATCTAGGCTATCTATGTTATCAAATTCAACAGCTTCATCTAGAATAATGACGGACAAGAATGGAAATTCAATATTATTTAGTCTTGCGTGTGGAATGGCAACACCTTTACCAATAGAGGTTGATCCAAGCTTTTCACGCTCATAAAGTTTATTAAATATAGCATTTTTATCAATTCCTGATGGCTTGCTAAGTAGTTCAGATATTTTTTCTAAGATACTCTTTTTAGTTTTGCAACTATCATTTATGGATACGTGTGAATCCTCTAATTTTATTTTAATCATAAACAGTTCTTTTTCTTTCTGTTGAATTTGGTATATTTAATTTTTCTCTATATTTACTTACAGTCCTTCTTGCAACTGATATACCTTTTGCAGTGAAATTTTTAGATATTTCATTATCACTCAATGGCTTTTCAGAATTTTCTTCTTTGATATAATCTTCGATCATCTTCATGATAACCTTCGATGAGACCATCTTACCAGTTTCTGTACCCAGTTCTGAGGTAAAGAAGTACTTAAGCTCATAAACACCTCGAGGTGTCTGAACATATTTATTATTTGTCGCTCTTGATACTGTTGATTCATGAATACCTAGTGATTCAGCAATATCTTTTAAAGTCATTGGTTGCATTCCTATATCACCATCAGAAAGAAAATTTAATTGCTTTGCAAATATCTCTTTACATACATTAAGGATAGTTAGATTTCTATTTTTGATTGACTTAATTATAAATTTTGCTTCGTTATAATTTTTTCGAAGATATTCTACATCAGTCTTAATTTTACTCTCTTTCATTAAAGAGACATATTCTGCGTTTAATTTTACCAAAGGTTTATTTTTTGTTAGTTCTGTAACCCACTTTCCATCCCGTTTAAAAATAATCACTTCAGGAGAGATATGATAAGAGTCCAGTTTTTTAGATACTTCTAAGCCAGGCTTTGGATTTAGTTTCCTGATGATATTTAGAGCATTTGTATCAAAATTTGCTTCTTGGTTTAATTCTGCGATAACACTGTCAAATTTAGAATATTGGGTAACATCAACTTTTTTTAGATGGTTAACGATCTTGAGCGCATTATCATAGTGAGGAGATTCATTATATAGGCTACTAAGTTGAATTGATAATGAATCGCATAAATCTATCGCACACGTTCCAATCGGTTCATATCGTTGTAATGTGTGAAGTACATAAAAAATATCTTGAAATGATACTTCTATCATTCTATTTGATTGTATAAAGATATCTTTTAAGTCTTCAGTTAAATAGCCATTATCATTTACACAATCGATAATTATAGATGCGATTATCCTTTCTTCGTCAGAAAAAGATGAAATCTCTACTTGTTTAGACAATGTCTCTTGAAGACTATCGCTCTTTTTGTGATATTTTAATATCTCATCTGAATCCACGCTCAAGTTACTCTGAGAGCCGATATCATAATTGGTCTCAATTTCCTCATTCTTCTCAAGCAGTGGATTTTCTAAAATCAGATCATCAATCTCTTTTTCCAGATCATATGTATTCAACTGAAGAAGTTTTATAGCTTGCCTTGTCTGCTGAGACAAAACTTTCTTCTGTGTGAGGGTAGTTGTTTGTTTAAGATTATTCATAATTTGAATGATTCACCTAGATATACCTTCTTGACAATCTCATTTTTAACTAAATCTTTTGACTTTCCTGATGCTAAAACTTTCCCGGAGTTAATAACATAAGACTTATCACAAATCTTAAGAGTTTCTCTGACATTATGATCAGTTATCAATATACCTATATCCTCTTTTGCAAGTACTTTAATAATCTTCTGTATGTCTATAACAGAGATTGGATCTATTCCTGCAAATGGTTCATCCAATAGAAGAAATTTTGGTTTGAGTGCTAATGCTCGAGCAATTTCCACTCTTCTTCTTTCACCTCCGGACAACTGAACTCCCTTTGTGTTAATGAATTTTCTTAAATCAAATTTTTCTATTAAATAATCTAAAATTTTTGATTTCTCTTTAGCACTTAATTGTTTATTTACCTCAAGTATCGCATTGATATTGTCTTTGGCAGTCATATCTCTAAATATTGAGGGTTCTTGTGGCAGATAACTAATTCCATGTTCAAATCTTTTATGAATTGGCTCATCAGTAATATTTTTATCATTGATATGTATAGCACCTTTGTCTGATTTTACTAATCCTACGATCATATAAAAAGTTGTGGTTTTACCTGCTCCATTAGGGCCCAATAGGCCTACTACCTCACCAGAATTTACCTCTAGAGAAACATCGTGTATCACAATTTTTTGATCAAATTTTTTATTAAGACCAGTTGACGTAAGTGTTGACATTTTATTCTAAATTAAATGTAGTTGTTACCTTGTTCTTTATACTTTTTTTTAGGTCATTGGCTGGTTTATTTTTCACCGTCCACTCATCCGTTTTTGTATTATACACCATCTGGTTGCCTTTTATGATCTGTATCTTGTTATCCTCCTTAACCATTCTCTTAGCATCACTGAGGATGGTAATTAATCCTTTGTTGAGATCTGCTGACAATCCATTTCCGGTAGTTGTTGAGTCGGATGTAATAATCGTCACGTCACGATCTGTTTCCACAAGATCTCTCGACAGATAAAATATTGCATATGATGTATATAACTTTACCGTATTATTATCTAGTGAATCATTTCGATTGATAAAGACATTTCTTTTAAGATATATCTCATCCATTTTTCCAGTTGGATCAATTGCGGTTTCTGAACTTATATTTGTAATTAATCTAGAGTTTAATATTCTCAACTTCGGATTTTTAATAAATGTATAATTATCATCATATTTCTCTAGATATAAACCTGATAGCTTCCATTTAGTTATCATATTCACATCAATATTTTTTGAGGAGAAATTATAAATTTTATTTTTTAGTTTTCTTCCCTCATCAGAATTGCTTGCAAATAGGCATGAACTAGCAAGTAATAATATAATAGCGAAATATGGGAAGAGCTTAAGTTTTCTCATTCAATGTTTTTGAAAAGTAAATAAGGTCGCATACGTCTCTTATAGCACCGTTACCACCACTTCTATTTGTAATCCAATCAAATTCTTGTTCTTTTAGGATTGGGTTAGAGTTAGGAACTATTATGGACATGCCAACATTTTGGAGCAGCTCAATATCAACTGTATCATCTCCTACAAAACAAACTTCATCTAAAGAAGTAGATGTATTTTGATCATGAAATGATTTTAGCTTATCTCTACTACCTTGAACTATATAATCAATACCTAGCTCAGCGCCTCTCACATTAACACAATCTGTTTTCCTCCCTGAGATAATCATAGTTTTTATTCCTAATGTCTGAAGAATTTTTATCCCATGACCATCTTGCGCATAAAATCTTTTGTTTTCGTTTCCATTCTGATCAACGTAAAGTCCTCCGTCAGTCAGTACTCCATCTACATCAAAAGCTAATAATTTAATTTTCATAGCTTTCTTTAATAGCTCTTCTGAATATAAAGATTTATAAAATTTTATATATTTTGGATCTGTAATCATCTTAGTTGATAGACTTAATAATGTTCTTTATGGTAAGAATGCCTATTACTTTATTTTTTTCAACTACAGGTAAGGCATTAATATTATTTTCTTCCATCACTGCTAGAGCTTCTGCAGAAAGTAAATCTTGAGTCACAATTAATGGTTTTTTAGTCATAACATTCTTTACCATAATATTTTTAACTTCATTATTATTTTTCATAATTCTTTTAATATCACCATCAGAAATTACTCCGACAATATTTTTTTTATTATTAACGATTATTGCCAATCCAAGATTAGATTTAGTAGTTTTATTAAGTAAAGCAGAGAATTTTGCATCCTCATTTAACAAAGGTATTTGTTTTGTAATCATGATATTAGATACAGATTTCATAAGTCTTTTACCAAGAGCACCTTCGGGATGAGTTTTAGCAAAATCTTTGATAGTGAATTTATTCTGTGAGGATACAGCTAATGCAAGCGCATCAGAGATCGCAAGCGCACAAATTATGCTAGAAGTTGGTGCCAAGTTATTTGGACATGCTTCTCTGACAACAGATGAATTCAAGACAACTTTAGTATATTTCGCCAGTGAAGAAGTCATATTGCCAGTAATTGATATTATCGGACACTTGAGTATTTTTAATAATGGTATTAATTTTAGTATTTCCTGAGTTTCCCCTGAATTTGAATAAATAATTACAACATCGTTCTTCTGTATAACTCCCACATCTCCGTGAAGAGCATCCACAGGATGAAGAAATAATGCTGCGGATCCTGTACTGCTAAGTGTAGCTGCCATCTTCATAGCAATATAGCTGGATTTACCTAATCCCAGTGTAATTACTTTTCCTTTGTTCTTAGAGATGATATCGCATGCATCATCAAAGTTATTATCAATTAATTTAACAGTTCTTTTAAGAGCAGTAATCTCTCTATTTAAAACATCTCTGGCAAATTGACTATTTGATTTTTTTTTCATATTTAACTTAGCAATAATATTACATATAGCAAGTATGTCACTATCAATAAACTTGAGTATACAGTTTTTATTGAACTTTTATCTGATTTAATTATAAAGTAGAAAATAATCATACTGAAAATTAACATGCATATGTCACGAATAAATTCACTTTCATTTATTAAAGCAGGACTTATTAAGCCCGCTATAGCCAAGGCTATACCTAAATTAAAAATATTTGATCCAATTATATTTCCTACTATGAAGTCACTCCTTCCTTTTCTGGCTGACTGAATAGTAGTCGCGAGCTCGGGAAGGCTTGTCCCCAGAGCGGTTAATGTCAATCCTATTACATAAGTACTTACTCCAAATATTAGAGCTATATTAGTTGCACCAGTAATAAAATAATCAGACCCATAAATTAACATCACAAGTCCAGCGATGGAATAAAAGACAATACTCATTGTTGTAGTTTTATTCTTTTTTGTATGAGGCTCAAAAGATGAGTAATCAGTATCTTTATCCAATATCATTAATGCGTAAACAAAAGCTACAATCAAGAATAATGAATCTATACCGTCTAATAAATTATCATAGATAATAACAATCAGTGTAATTAGAGTTAACAAAGACATGCCAATAAAAGCTTTTTTGGGCAAGGTAATTTTTTGATGATTTTTACGAATAAATAAAACTGATACGCAAAATACAAGTGCAATATTAGATATATTTGAGCCCAATGTATTGCCAATGGCCAATATTGTCTGATTTTGAATTGCAGACACTATTGATACAAATATTTCAGGTGCAGACGTGGCAATACCAATCATAAAGAAACTTGCAATGAATCCAGAAATAGAAAATGTATCAGAAAAATTTTCTGTTGATGTAACAAGAAAATTCGAACCAATTAATAATAGTGCTAAACCTATTACTAACATTGATAATGCCTCTATTAACATAGATAGATATGATTTGGGTTTTTAATTGATTTAATAATTGATTTCAAGAACATCAATTTCGAAGTCTTGTACGTCTTTGCCGTCAGTGACCAATTTTGCTCGTCTTTGAAGGTATGATTCTCTAAGGAATATATATTTGTCTTTAGCTGCTGTATCAAGAATTTTAGTAGCTTTAAGTAGATTAGCTCTAGTATCTATCACATTTGTAGCTTGTATTGTTTGTCTCTCCTCGTGATGAAGTTCAGTATGAATTGGAGATATATCTTTTTCAATCATGACATCTACATAAAAACCAGGCGCATCTCTAAGAGAACTAGGGCCAAAGAATGGTAATACTAAATAAGGACCAGGTGATACACCATAGTGACCAAGTGTTTGCCCAAAATCTTCTCTATGCCGTTCAATTCCAAGCGATGATGCCACATCAAATAAACCTAATATACCGACTGTTGAATTTATAACAAATCTACTTGAAGATGAAATTGTCTTATCAAGTTTTAACTGGAGAGTACTGTTGACAATGGTGTTGATTTCCTCAAGATTATTAAAAAAATTACTGACGCTTCTCTCGACAGGATCAGGGGTAACATAACGATAAACCTTTGCAACAGGTTCGAGGACATTATCATCTACCACTTCATTAAAACCAAAAACAGCTCTGTTTAAAGGTTCTAGTGGATCGTCGTCTGAAGCGAAAACTTTGTTTGGGTTGAGCAACAAACCTGTTAAAAGGAGTATTGCAAGCAATATAAATGTAATAATTGAGCCGTTATTTTGCTTGATATGTAACATATTTCTTGATTATATACTAAAATACAGTCCATGATTAAAAAAATATCACTATTGCTATTACTTGTACTGACATCAAATTCTTCTTTTTCGTCAGGCACTCCAGATAGATTTTTGAAAGATTCCGTCATTGAAATATCCGAACTTGTTTCACAACATAAAGATAGATTTGAAAAGGACGAGGACTTTTTAAGAAGCAAGATGAATTCTGTTGTTATGCCAAAACTTGATATTGAGCTTATGTCAAAAATAATCTTAGGTAAAAAGATTTGGATAAGCTTGACTGACATACAGAAAAATAAATTCATTGAATCATTTAAATACAGAATGACAAGCACGTATATGAAATCCATTACTGCTTTCGATGGCGAGAAAGTTGTATTTCTCCCCTATGAACCTGGCAAAAGAGATAACATTGCTTACGTAAAATCAAAATATCTAATACCAGGCGGAGATATTGCTGTTGATTACCGGCTAATTAGAAATAAAAATGAATGGAAAGTTTATGACATAATTTTTGATGGCATCAGTTTGATGAAAAATTACAGGGCTGACTTTAGAGAACATGTTAAAGAAAAGGGCATTGAATCTCTCATCATCTCTCTAAAGAAATAGTTTTCATTTAGAGAGGTTTCAATGTTATCAACAACCGAGGTAGGAGAGTTAGCACCGCTATCAATGCAATTAACATAGCAAGACCAGTCAATGTGCCAAAAATAATTGTGGGAATAAAGTTTGATAGTACTAAGATTGAGAAGCCAAATATGACGGTTATACCAGTAAAAAAAATAGCTCTTCCGATACTGGAATGGCAGATTTCTACTGTAGCCTCGTAATTATTAACAGAAGTGTATTCTTCTTTGAAACGATAAATATAATGAATACTATTATCAACTGCAATCCCTACAGTAATAGCTGCAATAGTTATAGTCATCATATCTAATGGAAGACTTATAATACCCATAATTCCAAGAACGAGAAGTGCAGATAAAAGATTAGGTACTATTCCTATCAGCATTAATTTAAAGGATCTAAATAATATCAAGAACATCACAGCAATGATTAACATAACGAAACCGAGGGACTTGATTTGTGAGTCAAATAAACTCTGAAGCATATTATTATATAGAAGCAGTATGCCAGTTATAGTTATATCCTCGGTTTTTAGATAGTCATCGTTTTCGAGGTCTAATTTTATTTTCTCTATAAGATCAACTCTTCTCAAATCTGGATTCGAGTCTAAAATTCTTAAATTTACTCTAGCCTCGTTGTTATTTATTGATAGATATGGATTCACGGCGATATCTTTAACTTCATTAGGTAGCTGTTTATAAAGTAATGACATCTCAAGACTGTTCAATTCCTTATTATCATTTACGATCTCTGCTACTCTAATAGATGAAGCAAGCGATAAGACTTTTCCTATGTACTCATTCCTATCAAGATAATCATGTACATATTTTATTTTATTGATTTTTTCTGAAGTGAACCAATTTGATTCGTCTGATTCGGAAGATTCACCAAGTAGCTCATCAAATTCATCATCTGATTCATTATCAGAGTCATTAAATTTAATTATTATATCCATAGGCGTTGTTCCGCCTAACTCATTATCAATTAATTTCATACCTTTATGTATTTCAGTGTCAGAGCGAAAATAATTAATGAAGCTATTTTCAACCTTGAGATGTGTAAGACCATATAATGTGATTATCACAACTAATCCAGTTATAACATAGACATAATTTCCATATCTAAGAGTGGTCTTAGCTAAATAATCTGTAATAAATAGGTTTTTTTTCTCACTATCGATAATAGAATTATTCTGGTTTGAAAAAATTATTATAAGACTTGGAAGAAGTGTAAATGATGTTAAAAATAGTGTTGTCAGCCCTATAACCATCATATAACCAAAATCAATTACTGGTTTGATATCACTAAATACAAGTGATGCAAAAGCAACAATCGTTGTTAACGCAGTATATAAACATGGCCAAATCATTTTTTTTGTTGTCTGAAGAATTGCTTTATTCTTATCTGTGTCTTTAGTATAAATTTGTCTATATCTTACAATTATGTGGATGTTCATTGACAAAGTTAGGATGAGCATCAAGGAAATAAAGTTAGAGGAAATAACTGTTACCTTCCAGTCTAAGTATCCTAGAAGTCCTATCATAAATAATACAGCATATAAGCAATTTATTATTGGTGCCAAAACCCAAATCATCTTTCTGAAAATTATGATTAATGTAATAAATATGAATACTAATACCCCAAATCCAAAATTTATTAGGTCACTTTTAATAAAAGTAATCATGTCATCGGTAATCATTGGAATCCCACCTAACCGTATCTCATATCTTTCATTGGAGTTATTTTCTTGTATCGCCCTAATTTTTTTTATTAACTGATTGATATTCTTTTTTTCATCTTCTAGTAACTCTCCATAACTAGATTTTGTGCTCAAATATTCATCTCTATAAATTGGATTTTTTTTGTATTTTTGATAGAGCTCATTTCTTTTTTTAAGTGCATTCTCTAGTTCTTCGTTTCTTTTTATTACTATCTGCATTGCTGTAGTCCTAGCATCAGCACTTATTACTAAATCTTTATAGATTGGACTAGACAAGATCTCTTCCTTCGCTAGATCTAAATTTATATCTTCACTTAAAATATTTGGAATATTATTGATTAACTCAGTCAGCGGTTTCTGTGAACTCGTGACTAGAGGAATATTTGTTATTGATGTAACAGAGTCAACATTATCTAGTTTTTCAATTTCTTGTTTAAGAGAATCGACTAAACTTAAGGTCTCCTGTGAGAAAACATCTTTGACATTATCAGAAAGGGTCAAGATCATGAAATCATAGGATTTATACTTTTCGTTGGTTTCTCGAAATACTTTTAAGTCAGCATCATCCTCTAATATAAGTGTGTCAGCTGATGCATCTAATTTGAAATTTTTAATATTTGTAGATGATACTGCGAGTAATAATGTCAGAAAAATCAACACTAGGTAGGGATAGCCAAGTATATATTGCTTATATATAGACGAAACTTTTTTAATCATGGCATTATTGAGTATAAACTTTTAGAATACCGAAACAAACTTAAAAATATTAATGGATAAACTTTTAATAGACGGTCAACATTCACTATCTGGTTCAGTCAGAATTTCAGCAGCTAAAAATTCTGTTTTACCAATGCTTTGTGCATCAGTAATGGTATCTGATGGTCAGGTTGAATTAGAGAATGTTCCTCATCTCCAAGATGTCACCACAACAACTAGATTACTCACACAAATGGGTGTTAGCGTTACGATGGATGAATACATGGAGATTAGTCTTGATCCATCAACAATTCATAATTTATATGCTCCTTATGAGTTAGTTAAGACCATGAGATCATCAATCCTTGTTCTAGGTCCTTTGCTTGCTAAATTTGGAGAGGCAAAGGTATCTCTTCCAGGTGGGTGTGCAATTGGAATGAGACCTGTTGATATGCACTTGGATGCTTTGGAAAAAATGGGAGCAACAATAGCTGTTGAGAATGGCTACATTAGCGCAAAAGCTAAGAAGCTTGTTGGATCAAAAATCGATTTTCCTCGGAAGTCTGTAACTGGCACGGAAAATATAATTATGGCTGCAACCTTAGCGAAGGGCGAGACTGTTATAACTAATTGTGCATGTGAACCAGAAATATCAGATCTATGTATTTTTCTTAATAAGATGGGTGCAAAAATTACTGGATATGGTTCCAGTAAAATCATAATTGAAGGAGTGGATATGCTTAGAGGTACAAAGCACAAACCACTACCAGACAGAATAGAGGCTGGAACTTTTATGGTTGCTGCAGCAATTACCAAAGGTGACATTGAAATAAACAATATTGTACCTGAACATAGTCAAGCAGTGATTGAAAAGCTCTCACTAACTGGGGCTGACATAAAAATTTCGAGAGAATCAGTCAGAGTTAAGATGAGTAAAAGACCTAAGGCCATAAATATAGAGACAAATGCTTATCCATTTTTTCCAACAGATATGCAAGCTCAAATGACTGCTTTAAACTGTATTGCTGAAGGAACAAGTTGCGTAAAAGAGAACATTTTTGAAAATAGGTTCATGCATGCACAGGAGCTGATAAGAATGGGAGCTAAGATAAAAGTCCATGACAATATCGCAGAGATATCTGGGTGCAAAGAATTATTGGGCGCACCTGTAATGGCAACAGACTTAAGAGCTTCCGCAAGTCTAATATTAGCTGGTCTTGCAGCGAAAGGAGTGACTGAAATTGGAAGGGTTTATCATATAGATCGCGGGTATGACTGTATTGAAGAAAAACTTCAGTTAATTGGTGCTAGGATTTCAAGAAAACCTATGTAAAATGCATA
>MDSZ01254991.1_pt1 | contig 16372 bp, 12 predicted proteins | sample 811201 | NCBI WGS metagenome assembly MDSZ01 (sample SAMN05326647, study PRJNA326480) | marine metagenome | isolation source: seawater | place: Indian Ocean: North | collected 2010
CAATTAAAGAGATTATTTTTCTCAATTTTCTTAATCATCGCTTTCTTCTTCTTTTCTTTGACAATAAGTGAGATATTTGAGGATTATGTGAGTGATGAAAAAATCAAAAATGTCGCAAATAAGTTTGTATATATTTTTGCTATACTATTGTCTTTTGTAACTATAATAACCATTTATAATTTATAATATGAAAAGCTATAAAATAATTGACCACGAATATGATGTTGTTGTTCTTGGAGCAGGAGGATCTGGTTTGAGAGCTGCGGTAGGTTTATCAGAGGCGGGTTTAAAAACAGCCTGTATTTCAAAAGTGTTCCCAACCAGAAGTCATACATCTGCGGCTCAAGGAGGAATTTCAGCTGCACTTGGAAATATGGGAGAAGATGATTGGAGATGGCACATGTACGATACAGTTAAAGGATCTGACTGGTTAGGAGATCAAGATGCAATCGAATATCTTTGTAAAGAGGCCCCAATGGCTGTTAAAGAACTAGATAAGTATGGCGTTCCGTTTAGTAGAACAGAAGATGGAAAAATATATCAAAGACCATTCGGAGGAATGACTAAAAATTATGGTAATGGGACTGTACAAAGAACCTGCGCAGCAGCAGATAGAACCGGACACGCAATACTTCACACTTTATATGGGCAAGCATTAAAGCATAACACAGAATTTTTTATTGAATATTTTGCATTAGATTTAATCATGAAAAACGGTGAATGCAAAGGATTGATAGCATGGAATTTAAACGATGGAACTATTCATAGATTTAAGTCTCACATAACGATAATCGCAACTGGAGGGTACGGAAAAATTTATTATTCTGCAACTTCTGCTCATACATGCACTGGAGACGGAAATGGAATGATTCTAAGAGCAGGGCTACCTTTACAAGATATGGAGTTTGTTCAATTTCATCCTACAGGAATTTATGGTGTTGGCTGTCTTATCTCTGAAGGAGTTAGAGGAGAAGGAGGATTTCTTTTAAACTCAAAAGGTGAAAGATTTATGGAAAGATATGCTCCTAGCGCAAAAGACCTTGCTTCAAGAGACGTAGTAAGCAGATCAATAGCTATCGAGATAAATGAGGGAAGAGGTGTTGGAAAAGAAAAAGATCATGTTCATTTACATTTAGACCACTTAGATCCAAAAGTAATTGATGAGAGATTACCAGGAATAGCAGAGTCTGCTAAAACTTTTTCGGGCGTAGATGTAACTAAGGAACCAATACCAGTAGTTCCAACAGTACATTACAACATGGGTGGTATTCCTACAAATTATAAAGCAGAGGTCTTAACATTAAATGGGTCAGAGAAAACTGTGCCCGGTCTTATGGCTATAGGAGAAGCAGCTTGTGTTTCAGTTCATGGTGCAAACAGATTAGGATCAAATTCATTAATTGACCTTGTTGTATTTGGAAAGGCTGCAGCTAAAAGAGCAGCAGAATTAATTAAACCTAATACACCTCATGACGACACCCCACAAAGTGAGACAGACAAATGTTTAGATAGATTTGATAAAATAAGAAATTCTACAGGTGAAACAAGCACATCTCAACTAAGGTTGTCTATGCAGAAAACAATGCAGAGTAAATGTGCAGTATTTAGAACAGAAAAAACATTAAAAGAGGGTGTAAATGAGATTAGAAAACCATTTGAAGGACTAGATGACATATCTGTAAAAGATAAATCTTTGCTGTTTAACACTGATCTAGTAGAGTCCTTAGAATTTGACAATCTTATAAGACAAGCTATGACAACTATGGACTCAGCATATCACAGAAGAGAGAGTAGAGGCGCACACGCTCGAGAAGATTTCTCAAAAAGGGACGATAAGAAATTTATGAAACATACTTTAGCGTGGCAAGATGGAAAAGAAGTTAAGGTAAAATACAGAGATGTGCATGCTAAAACACTGACAAATGACGTTCAGTACTTTCCTCCTAAAGAAAGAGTTTATTAATGGCTGAATTTTCTCTTCCAAATAATTCAAAAATAATAAAGGGAAAATACTTTAAAGACAAAACTGGATCACAAAACATAAAAAAAGTAAATGTTTATAGGTGGAGTCCTGATGATGGACAAAACCCAAGAATAGACACATTTGAAGTTGATATGAACAATTGTGGTCCAAAAGTTTTAGACATTCTTTTTAAAATTAAAAATGAAATAGATTCAACTTTAACATTCAGAAGGTCATGTGCTCATGGAGTTTGTGGATCCTGCGCAATGAATGTGGATGGTGTTAATACTCTATCATGTATTAAATCTCATACAGATATTAAAGGCGATCTAAATATTTACCCTTTACCTCACTTAAAAGTTATTAAAGACCTTATAGGAGATCTTAGTAATTTATACAAACAATACGAGTCTATTCAACCATGGTTAAAAACATCAAAAACAAATACCGAAAAAAATGAAATCCTTCAGTCACAAAAAGATAGATCAAAGTTGGATGGATACTACGAGTGTATATTGTGTGCTTGTTGTTCAACATCTTGTCCTAGTTATTGGTGGAATGGGGATAAATATCTGGGACCTGCGGTACTGTTACAAGCTTATAGATGGATAAGTGATAGCAGAGATGATGAAAAAAAAGAAAGACTTAAAAAAGTTGCAGATGAATTAAAGCTTTATAGATGCCATACAATAATGAACTGTACAAATTCATGTCCAAAAGGTCTTAATCCTGCAAAAGCTATTGGTTCTATAAAAAAAATGCTTGCAACAAGCTAAATCCTTATTTATTCAAATGCTATGAAAATAATTGAACATTTTGTCAATGGAAAATCATTTTCCGGTAGTTCAAAAAGATTGTCTTCGATTTTTAATCCAGCAACTGGAGAAGAAACTTCAAAAGTAAAATTAGGAAATTTTCAAGATTTAAATGAAGCAGTTGAGATATCAAAAAAAGCATTTGTATCTTGGTCCAATACCCCGCCGTTAACAAGAGCTAGAGTTTTATTTAAATACAAAGAATTAATTGAAAAAAATTCAGATGAATTAATAAAATTAATTGTTTCAGAGCATGGTAAAGTTTATGAGGATGCTAAAGGTTCGCTAACAAGAGGTTTAGAGGTAGTCGAATATGCTTGTGGAATACCACAAATGTTAAAGGGTGAGTTTACTGAAAACGTAGGAAAAAATGTAGATAGTTGGTCGTTGAGACAGCCATTAGGAGTTTGTGCAGGAATTACCCCATTCAATTTTCCAGCTATGGTTCCAATGTGGATGTTTCCGATGGCTATAGCCTGTGGAAACACATTTATTCTTAAACCTTCAGAAAAGGATCCTTCTTGTTCAATAAAACTTGCAGAACTGTTTAAAGAAGCAGGACTACCTGATGGAGTTTTTAATGTGATAAATGGAGATAAGGAAACGGTGGACGCTATAATAAAAAATAAAGATATTTCAGCTGTTAGTTTTGTTGGTTCAACCCCGATAGCTAAATATATTTACGAAAACTGTGCGAAAAATGAAAAAAGAGTTCAAGCTCTCGGAGGTGCAAAAAATCATTGTGTAGTCATGCCTGATTGTGATTTAAATCAAGCTGTTAACGGTCTTATGGGTGCAGCATATGGGTCAGCAGGAGAGAGATGTATGGCACAGTCGGTCGCTGTAGCTGTTGGAAACATCGGAGATAAACTCGTTAGTAATTTAAAAACACAAGTAGAAAAATTAAAAGTTGGTCCAGGAATGGATAAAAGTTCTGAAATGGGCCCGCTAGTAACTAAAGAACACCTTAAAAAAGTAAAAGATTATGTTGATATTGGTGTTAAAGAGGGTGCTGAGCTAGTTGTTGATGGTAGAAATTTAAAACTTCAAGGTTATGAAAAGGGTTATTTTATGGGAGGTTGTTTATTTGATAATGTCGCAAAAAATATGAGAATTTATAAAGAGGAAATTTTTGGACCAGTTCTTTCAGTAATAAGAGTTAAAAATTTTGAGGAAGCTTTAACGTTAGTGAATGATCATGAATATGGTAATGGTGTAAGTATATTTACTAGAGATGGCGATGTAGGCAGATCATTCTCTAACAAAGCCAAAATAGGAATGGTTGGAATAAATATTCCTATACCCGTTCCCATGGCTTTTCATAGTTTCGGAGGTTGGAAGAGATCTTTATTTGGAGATCAACATATGCACGGCCCTGAAGGAGTGAGATTTTATACCAAATTAAAAACTGTAACATCAAGGTGGCCAGATGGTTTAAAATCTGATCCCGAGTTTGTTATGCCAACTATGAATTAAATTATGAAAAAAAAATTACATTAATAGGTGCAGGTCAGATAGGCGGAACCTTAGCACATCTTATAGCATTAAAAAGTCTAGCCGATGTAGTACTTTTTGACGTCGCAGAAGGTTTTGCCAAAGGTAAAGCATTAGATATAGCTCAATCTTCACCTGTAGAGAAGTTTAATATTAATTTAAAAGGTACAAGCAATTATAGCGACACAAGAGACTCTGATGTAATAATAATAACTGCAGGAGTTCCTAGAAAACCTGGAATGTCTAGAGATGATTTGTTGGAAATAAATCTCAAAATTATTAAACAAGTCGCTGAGGGAATAAAAAATACCTCTCCAAATGCTTTTGTAATATGTATTACTAATCCACTTGATATAATTGTTATGGCGCTTCAAAAGTATTCTGGATTACCTAAAAATAAAGTTGTTGGAATGGCAGGAATTCTTGATTCTTCTCGATTTATTTACTTTTTGTCTGAGAAATTAAAAGTTAAAGTAGGTGAGATAAAATCATTTGTACTAGGCGGACACGGAGACACAATGGTTGCAATGTTAAATCACACTACAATCAACGGAAAACCTATTAATAAACTTATAAATGAAGGAAAATTATCTCAAGACGATTTAAATAATATTGTAGAACGAACTAAAAAAGGTGGTGCGGAAATTGTAAAATTTTTAGAAAAGGGTTCTGCATTTTATGCCCCTGCATCAGCCGGAATAGAAATGGCCGAAAGTTATTTAAAAGATTTAAAGAAAGAACTACCATGCGCAGCATATCTAAATGGTGAATACGGTGTTGTTGATTTATACGCTGGAGTACCAGTTATTATTGGAAAAAAAGGCGTAGAGAAAATTATTGAAATAAAATTATCATCAGATGAAAAAAATCAGTTTGATAAGTCAATTAAAGCCGTTCAAGATTTATTTGAAGCTGCAAAAAAAATAGATAAAAACTTAAAGTAAATTATTTTTTTTTTATAATACATAAAATATTTTTTCCAAATTTGTAACCTGTAATAAAATCTATAAAAAAAGTAATTGGAGTAAAAAGTTTATCCCAAATTTGAACTTTAATACTTGATGGGTAACTTTCTTTTGAAAATAAAATCTTATTTAAAAAATATAAAAAATATCCCATTGCATCAACATAGATTAATTTTTTCAACTCTGCGTTTTTGTAATTTCTTTTAAAAAAATTCTTATCATATCTTTTAAAGTGCCCAATCTCACGATCAAAATTTGAATATAGTTTTTGATGCGCTGGGACAAGTATAACTAAGTATCCATCTTTTTTACATTTTGACAAAGCAAAATCAATTTCATCAACATCTTTTTCAATGTGCTCTAATACGTTTAAATAAATTACAGTATCAAACATGTCATCAATGTCTTGAATTTTTTTAGAAAATACTTTTATTTTTTGATCATTAAACTTATTTTTTAAAACGTCAAAATTTCCTTGATCTATTTCTGTCAGATTTATATTTTCAACATTATTGATATATGTTTTTGTAAAACTACCAAGTCCAGCTCCAACCTCTAGTGTTTTATTTTTAATATATTTTTTTATAAGCCAATGAATATATTTTTGAAAAATTACTGCTTTATCAAAAATTTCAAGTTCTTTTCCTGGATATTTTTCCATTTTTATTAACCATTAGTTTATATAAACTCATAAATAATTTATCTTTATTAATTTTTTTACCAAGTAAAATTTTATCAGTTTTTGAGAGATTTAGCTTAATATTATATTTCTGAATAACTTTTAATAAGAATTTGTAAAAATCTTCACTAGCGCTATCATTTCTTATAGATAAAGCAACTGCAAACCCATTGTCATTAAATTTATAAAAATATTTACTTTTTGACCTAAAAATTTTTTTAATTACAATATATATGCAAAATATTTTTCTTTCGGATAAAAATTTAATTATATCTTTCATCACATTTATAAAATTTCCTTTAATCAATAATTCATAATCATGTATCCCTGTTTTATGTATAAGTGGTATCATATGTTTATATTTTGAAGAGTAATGAAAGTTATGTAGATCAATAATTTTTTTTTGGTTTTTGTTTAAGAAAAAGAATAATTTGTAAAATATTTTCCAGGTAAACCTATTTAAGAAAAGTGAAGAAAATTTAAATATTTTTTCCTCAATGTACGAGCTCTTCAAATTTATATTCTGATATATGTACCTATTTATATCTGATGTTCGTGCAGAAAAAATTATACCAAAGTTACTTTTTCTAAAAAAGGGATCTAATTGAGCATAATTATATTCGAATTTTTTTTGTAGTGCTTTCTTTAATTCGAACAAGTTTGAAACAATTTTAGTTTCTAACTTAACATTTTCAGTCTTAATTTTTTTTATTTTGAGCTTTGCTTCTAAAATCAATCCATTGAGACCAAATCCCCCAATAATATTTTTAAACTTAATTGAAGATTTAGACAAATGCATAATTTTATTTTTACTTGTAAGTATTTTTAAGGATATGACATTATCACCAAATGAGCCAAAGACAGGGCTGGAGTCTTTACCTATTGCGTTTGCAGATATCGCACCGCCTACAGAGATTTTCTCTCCACCAGGAACACAAAAAATCTTGTATCTATTAATTTTTAAAGTTTTTACTAAATTTGAAATTTTAGTACCAGATTGAACTATAACAGTTCCCTTTGTTTTATCGATTTTTATAATTTTATTAAAATTTTTAAGAGAAATTATGTATGTGTTTTTGTCAGAGGGCATAGACTTTGAGTCATAAGAGCAGTTTCCAGTTTTTATAATATATTTTAAAGAGTTTTTTTTTAAGGACCTTCTGAATTCTATAAGTTCTCTAACAGAATTAGGATAAAAGTATTTATCTTTTTTTGAGAAGTAAGTTCTGTTCCATGGAGAAGTATTTTTTTCATAAATTTCAAATTTTTTTTTTAAATTCATAGAATTATGATTTTAAAAAATTTAAGATTACAGGCAGAAATTTTAAATTAATATTTTTTTGCAAAACTTCATCTAATGACTTAAAAAAATATTCAATATTTTCATCACTAATAATTAATGAGGGTGAAACGCAAAGATGATCAGAAAATTTAGAGTCATTTATTGCCGTAAGTATATTATATTTTTCATAAAGCTCAGCTGAAATAGCAGTAGCTGTGATCTTTCTTAAAAAGGAAGATTTATCATTTATTACTTGCAGAGGAATATTTTCAATCAAATTACCTATTTCGGAAATATATGAACTAAATATTATTCCATTCAATAAACCATTACCTTTTATTTTTTCTATTTTGTTTGGGTGTTTTTCTTTTAAATTATTAAGCTTACTTTTTAATAACTTTGAAATTTCTAGTACTCTTTTTTCAAAATTTTTTTCAGAAATAATGTCGAGCGCTGCTAATGCGGTGACACTTTCTTCCCCGAAGCCATTATATGTGGTTGTGTGTAAAAATGTTTCATTTATTTTGCTATATGCACTTTTGTAAGTGTCATCATCAATAATTAAACTTGATATAGAGGACTTTCCGCCACCTAACGTTTTTGATAAACAAAGAACATCAGGAATTTTTTCATCGAATGTTTGAAAACAAAACATTTTTTCAGATTTGTAAAAACCTGTAAACACCTCATCAAAAATGATTTTAAAATTATAATTTTTTTTTAGATTGAACAATTTTTCCATGAATTCTTTAGAAGTTGGTTCTAAAGTACTTGCGCTAAAAGGTTCAATTATAATTGTATATATACCGCCGTTTTCACTAAATTTTTTTATCTTATCCTCAATATCTTTGATATCATTAAATTTATACATTACACAGTTTTCCATTTTTGGAAATTGATTCTCCTTGTAATAAGAACCAGAGATACTGCCGCTTCCTATTAATTTACCATGATATGATCTGTCCGAATATAAAATATATTTTCTTCTCTTAGAGAATGATTTAAAACAAACTTTAATAGCGGCTTCAACTGCTTCAGCTCCAGAATTTAAAAAAAAAGATTTTTTTAGATTTTCTGGTAATAAATAAGATAAATTATTCGATAGTGCAGCCATATATTTTGAGAAAATAATCTTATGTACCTCAACCTTTTTATTGGCTTGAAAATCTAATCGTGCTTTTAATATTTTTGGATGATTATGTCCAAGGCCTAAAACACCTAGCCCCCCAGTAAAATCTAATATTTTTTTTCCTTTTGACGTATACATAAATACACCTTCTGCCTTGTTAAAAACATCATTACCAAAAGGAAGCGCGGAAAATATTTTAGTTTGATTAGGGTTTATATATTCTTTATAGAGATCCTGAATTTCCTTTATATCCAAAGCTTCAATTTCTTCTATTTTGTAAAATTTTCCTTCTCTCATAATTTTAAATAAAAATTTAAAAGTAGTTTATAAACAATATATAATTTATAAGATAATAAATACAAATGTTTAAAAATCATATATACCAAAATTATACTTACATTTTAATTATCTCTTCATATTCTTTCTCAATAAACTATTTCTTTGCAAATATTGGCGCATTTCCTATCGATACTTTTGCTTTTTTTGACACTGCTTACAATATCGTAATTGGTCGACACCCCTTTAAAGATTATTGGATCACCACAGGTCCGTTAGTAGATTACTTACAAGCTTTATTTTTTATTATTTTTGGTAGCGACTGGAAGAGTTATGTAATTCACGGTTCTTTAGTAAATACGATTGTATCATTATTTTTTTATTTAACATTAATCTTATTAGGTTTCAAAAAAACTTATTCTTTTGTTTATAGCTTACTGTTAGGAACTCTAATTTATACAATTTCGGGAACACCATTTGCTTACATTCATTCATATGCTCTGTCTTTATTATCTATCCTAATTTTTACGTTAGCGATTAACAAAGATTCAGAAAAAGCTTTTTTTGCCCTACCTATTTGTATGATTTTATCTTTTTTTTCAATGCAGAATCCATCAACACTAATAAATATTCTACTCATAATATCAACTTTATTCTATTGCTTAAATTATAAAAAATTTAAATTACTAGGAAATTTTATATTCGGAAGTGTTGCTAGTTTAATTTTAATATTTTGCTTTTTTTATTTGACTAAAATTAATTTTAAAGATTTTATAGAACAATATATTTTATTTCCATTATCTATTGGCAGCAATAGAGTTACTAATAACGAGCTAGCTCATTTTGGATTATCTGATAGATTAACTTTTAGAGGAGTTGTAGGTCATTTTAAATTTATTCATCTTTATTTGTTTTCACTCTTACTTATTTCAACCTATCTTTTCAAAAAAGGAAATATTTCAAGACAACTTTTCATTTCAAATTTAGTAATTATTTTAAGTGGGTTCTTATTAATTTTTAATCAACTTATAACTTCAAACCAAACTTATATTTTTTCCTTTATACCTTTTATCTCAGCATTTTTTCACTTCACTTTATTAAAATATAAAAATACATCATATCTAAATATACTAATGTTTTTTCTAGCTATTTTATTTACACTAAAATACCACTTTACATATAATATTGAGAGAAAATTTCATGATCTACATAATTTAGATTTGAAAGAAGCAAAACCCGCATCATTAATTGATAAAAAATTAAATGGCCTCAAATGGATTACACCGGAATTTCCTCTGACGCCTGAAAAAGAGATGAACAATATTAAAGAAATAATTCAAATTTTAAAAAAAGATAAAAGTAATAAAATGGTATTAACACACTATCAGTTTTTAACTGTCGTCATAGATGAAAATCTAAATATTCCTAATAGATGGTATACAAATGATGGAAACAGCTACCCTCTCAAAGGTAGTAAATATTTTCAGTTTTATAAAAAACACTTAACGGATCTTTTAGATAAAAATAAAATTCAAAATATCTATTTAATTGGAGATAGAAATTTCGACGACTTTTTTTTAATGTTTTTTGACAATTCGTGTTATGAAAAAAAAATAATAAATGAATTATCTAAAATTTATAAACCAAAAAAATGTTAATTTCTTTTTTGTAATATAATTGAGTATCTTAAAATTTTAAGATCATGGAAATTTTCTCTAAAAGTTATATTAAATTTTTCATTATATTTAATGAAATTATTTTTTTTGTATAAGTAATATTTAGTTTGATGATAATTTCTGGAAAAAATTAAATTTATTACGAAAAAAAATCTTCTTAAGTTAAAAAACGGTAACAAAAAAAATTCTATAAATCTGTATAAATATGGAATGTCAATAATTAATATAACTATTTTTCTTTTCGACAACTTATTTATTAAGTTAAAAAGTTCACGACATGATAAATACTGAATTATTGAAGAAAATATAATCAAATTATAATCCTTTTTTTTTAGAATAGAACTTAAATTAAAATTTAATAAGAATTTTTTACTAGAATATTTTTTTTTAAGAATTTCTTTTAAATCTTTATTTGTATCAAATAAAATGATTTTTTTGATTTTTTTGATTTTTTTGACTTTACTTTCGTCCCAGATACCTTTTCCACAACCAAAATCTAATATTTTGATCTCTTTAACATCAGTAGAATCTAAGATTTTTTTTAGATCAATTTTGTAATTATAATTAAATATCATTTTGTTTTATTTAGATTAAAGTTTTTTATTTAAAATTAGATTTTAATGATATAAATCTCATGTAAATTATATGAATATTCATGAACATCAAGCTAAAGATTTGTTAAAAGAATTTGGGGCACCTGTTTCGAAAGGATTTGTTATTACAAGTCTTAAAGATGTTGAAGACTTAAAAGATAGATTAGAGGAAAATAAGGAGTACGTTGTAAAAGCTCAGATTCATGCAGGTGGACGAGGAAAAGCTGGTGGAGTCAAACTAACAAAAAATAAGTTAGAAACTTTAGAAAACATTAAAAATATGTTTAACAAAGTTCTTATTACGCATCAAACTGGACCAAGTGGAAAAATAGTCAAAAGAGTTTATATAGAAGAGTCATCAAACATTGATAAAGAGTTTTATATTTCCTGTCTGGTTGATAGACAAAACTCATCAATTACATTTATCTCTAGTTCAGCTGGCGGCATGGATATAGAAAAGGTAGCAAGTGAGAAGCCAGAGCAAATTAAAAAAACAATTATTTCAAGTTATAACAATATAAGTGAAAAAGAATTTATAAATATTTTATCCCCTTTTAGTCTGAGTAAAAATCAATTTGAACAAGGAAAAAAAATTATTAATTCAATGATAAAAATAATAATCAATAAGGATGCAACACTAGTAGAAATAAATCCTTTAATAATAAATAAAAATAAAAATTTACATTGCTTAGACGCAAAAATAAATTTTGATGATAATGCCCTTTTCAGACAACCAGATATTCTTAAACTTAGAGATCTCAATGAGGAAGAGCCGAGCGAAATCGAAGCAGGTAAATTTGATTTAGCATATATCAAGTTAGATGGTGAAATTGGCTGTATGGTAAACGGAGCTGGTTTAGCAATGGCAACTATGGATATTATTAAAATGCACGGCAAAGAACCAGCAAATTTTTTAGATGTTGGTGGAGGTGCATCTAAAGAAAAAGTTTCAGCTGCACTCAAATTAATATTGGCGGATAAAAGAGTTAAAGGTATTTTAATCAACATTTTTGGTGGGATTATGCGATGTGATGTTTTAGCCCAAGGCGTTGTGGATGCAGCAAAAGAAATTAAGTTAAATATTCCACTAGTTGTAAGATTAGCTGGTACAAAAGTCGATGAAGGAAAAAAAATATTAGCTGACTCAGATATCAAAATTTTACCTGCGGAAGATTTAAATGATGCTGCTAAAAAAGTTGTTGAGGCTATTAATTAAATGTCTATTTTAGTAAACAAAAAAACTAAAGTAATTTGTCAAGGTTTCACAGGTAAACACGGGACATTTCACTCAGAGCAAGCAATAAAGTATGGAACAAAACTTGTGGGAGGAGTTACACCAAAAAAAGGAGGGACACAGCACTTGAACCTACCTGTCTTTGATAATGTTCTGGATGCAAAATCTAAAACCGGAGCCACAGCAACTATGATTTATGTACCCCCTAAATTTGCAGCTAGTGCTATTCTTGAGGCTCTCGATGCAAAATTAGATCTAATTGTATGTATAACAGAAGGTATTCCTATAAATGACATGATAAAAGTTAAAAATGAGTTAAAGAAAACAAAATCAAGACTCATAGGTCCTAATTGTCCAGGAATAATTACACCAGATGAATGTAAGATCGGAATAATGCCAGGGCATATACATAAAAAGGGGACAGTTGGAATTGTCTCAAGATCTGGAACTCTGACCTACGAAGCTGTAAATCAAACAACATTGATTGGACTTGGTCAGTCAACTTGTGTTGGAATTGGTGGTGATCCAATTAATGGAACAAATTTTATAGATTGTTTGGATTTATTTTTAAAAGATGAAAATACCAAATCAATAGTCATGATAGGTGAAATTGGAGGTACTGCAGAGGAAGAAGCCGCAGATTTTATTAAAAAAAGCAAGATAAAGAAACCAATAATCGGTTTTGTTGCTGGATTAACAGCCCCACCAGGCAGGAGAATGGGGCATGCAGGGGCAATAATATCTGGTGGAAAAGGTGGAGCACTTGATAAAATAGAAAGCATGAAATCTGCTGACATCACAATATCAAAATCTCCAGCCGATATAGGTAAAACGTTATTTAAAAAACTTAATGGTTGATTTACTAAAACTATGTTAAAATGTAATAATAATGTCTCTTGATAAAAATAACCAAGTCTTCAAAAAAACATCTTTTCTAACTGGTTTCAATTCAGCCTATATAGAAGAATATTACTCTACTTATCTTGAAAACCCTGAGCTTTTACCTAAAGATTGGATGGATTTTTTTGATGGTCTGAAAGATGACACTGAAAAAATATTAAAAAATATTAAAGGACCAAGTTGGAGTCCTAATAAAACTAAATTAGGAAAATTAAAAAAAATTGAAACTAAATCTTTAGACATATCTACGGAGGAATTATCATCCGTTAAACAAGCCTCACAAGATTCAGTTAGAGCCATTATGTTAGTAAGAGCTTACAGAATTAGAGGTCACTTGATTGCAAATTTAGATCCTCTTGATCTTCAAAAAAAAGAAGAACATCCCGAGCTTAAGCCTGAAACTTATGGCTTTACTAAAAAGGATTATAAAAGAAAAATCTTTTTAGATGGAGTTCTTGGTCTTCAATATGGAACTTTGAAAAAAATATTAGAAATCTTAAAAAAAACTTATTGCTCAACAATTGGATATGAATTTATGCATATGAGTGATCCAGATGAAAAAGCATGGATCAGAAATAGAATAGAAGGCCCTGAAAAAAATATCAACTTTACAGATAACGGCAAAAAAGCGATTTTAAATAAAATTATTGAGTCAGAGGGGTTTGAAAAATATCTTCAGGTTAAATTTGTAGGAACAAAAAGATTTGGATTAGATGGCGGCGAGTCCTTAATACCTGCTCTCGAACAGATTATTAAAAGAGGAGGAAATTTAGGAGTAAAAGAGATTAAAATTGGGATGCCTCACCGAGGTAGACTAAATGTTTTAGCAAATGTAATGGGTAAACCATACAAGGCAATATTTAATGAATTTTTTGGAAAAAGTATATCAGCAACAAAGGATTTTGAGGGGGATGTAAAGTATCATTTGGGTGCCTCATCTAATAGAGAGTTTGATGGAAATGTTGTGCATATAAGTTTGACTGACAATCCCTCTCATTTAGAAGCAGTTAATCCAGTGGTGCTTGGTCAAGTAAGAGCTAAGCAATTTTTTCATAAAGATCCAACAAGAAAAACTGTAGTGCCAGTTTTAATACACGGAGACGCGGCTTTTGCAGGCCAAGGAGTCGTTGCAGAATGCTTTGCAATGTCAGGTTTACCTGGACATAATATAGGAGGAACAATTCATGTTATTGTTAATAATCAAATAGGATTTACAACTGCTCCAAGGTTTGCAAGATCTTCACCTTACCCATCTGACGTGGCAAAACTTTCTCAAGCTCCAATTTTTCATGTCAATGGAGATGATCCAGAAGCCGTAGTTCATTGTGCGAAAGTAGCTACTGAATATCGACAAAAATTTAATAGGGACGTGGTAATAGATATGGTTTGTTACAGACGTTACGGTCATAATGAAGGTGATGAACCATCTTTTACACAACCAATAATGTACAGAAAAATAAAAACACACCCGACCACTCTAAGCATTTACAGTAAAAAAATATCCTCAGAGTTGCTTTTAAGTGAGAGCGAAATTAATCAAAAAAAAATAATGTTTAAAAATTTTTTAGAAAAAGAATACTCTTTATCAAAAAATTATAAATCAGAATTAAAGTGGTTCGATGGTGTTTGGTCAAGATTTAAACCAGGACTAGGCAAAGATAAAAGAGGGGTGAGCGGAGTAGATATTAAAGAAATTATTGAAATTGGTAAAAAATTATCAGAAATTCCAAAGAATTTTAATGTTCATAAGACTTTAAAGAAAATTTTTGATCAAAGAAAAAAAATGTTTACAGAAAAAACTCCCATCGACTGGTCTACAGCTGAACTTCTAGCTTTTGGAACCTTATTACAAGATGGATTTTCTGTGAGACTATCAGGCCAGGATTCAGGAAGAGGTACATTTAGTCAGAGGCATTCTGTTTTAAGAAATCAAGATAATCATGATAGGTACGTTCCTCTAAATAACTTAACCAAAAATCAAAAAAAATTTGAAATAATAGATAGCTTATTGTCAGAGCTAGCAGTATTAGGATTTGAGTTTGGTTATTCATTATCAGAACCAGAAACCTTAGTTCTTTGGGAGGCACAATTCGGAGATTTTGCTAATGGTGCTCAAGTAATTATAGATCAATTTATTACTTCTGGAGAGTCCAAATGGGGAAGAGCCAGTGGTTTAGTAATGTTACTACCCCACGGATATGAAGGACAAGGACCCGAGCATTCTTCAGCAAGGCTGGAAAGATTTCTTCAAATGTGTGCAGGAGAAAATATTCAAGTGGTAAATTGCACAACACCAGCAAATTATTTTCATGCACTGAGAAGACAAATGCATAGAGATTTTAGAAAACCTTTAGTAGTCATGACACCTAAATCATTATTGAGAAATAAAAAATGTACTTCCTCTCTAGAAGATTTCTCTAAAAAAAACAGTTTTCATAGAGTACTGGAGGATCATGCATATATAAGCGGTAAAAGTAATATAAAACTCAAAAAAGATAATAAAATTAAAAAAGTAGTGATGTGTTCAGGTAAAATTTATTTTGACTTATTTGACCAAAGAGAAAAGTCTAAAAAAGATGATATCGTACTAATAAGAATTGAACAACTTTACCCTTTCCCAGCGAAAACATTAGCAAAAATTTTGAAGCGGTATAATTCTGCAGATTTTATTTGGTGTCAAGAGGAACCTAAAAATATGGGTTCCTGGAATACGGTAAGAAATTATATAGATAGAACTCTTGAAATAATTGAATTTAAAAACATAAGAGTTAAATATATTGGAAGAAATGCCTCATCCACAACAGCTACAGGAAATTATAATAAACATCTTGCAGAACAAAAAAAAATATTAGAAAAGGTAATAGGGAAAGTTAATTAATGTCAGAAAAAATTGTTGTACCAACTTTAGGAGAGTCAGTCACTGAAGCAACTGTTGCAAAATGGTTAAAAAATAAGGGAGACAAAGTTTCTTCAGACGAGCCTTTGGTTGAGTTAGAAACAGACAAAGTTAACGTAGAGGTTCCTTCTCCATCAAACGGTGTACTTGAAAATATTTCTGCAAAAGAAGGTGAAACTGTGAATGTAGGCGGATTGCTAGGTTCAATATCAAAAGCATCTCAAACTTCAACCAAAGTTCAAAATGAAAAAAAATATACTCCACCAAAGCAAACCCAAGAAAATACCGAAAAAACTACTCCTATTAAGAAAACAAAAAAGGTCAACCTAAAAGTTGAAGAACCATTAATTCTTGATCAAAACTCAGAACAAAAGATATTTGATGAAGAGCCACTTATTTTAGAAGAGGAGCATAAAGATATTAATCTTAGCAGCACAAAAAATGAAAATGAAAATGAAAATGAAAATGAA
>MDSZ01202875.1_pt1 | contig 16369 bp, 14 predicted proteins | sample 811201 | NCBI WGS metagenome assembly MDSZ01 (sample SAMN05326647, study PRJNA326480) | marine metagenome | isolation source: seawater | place: Indian Ocean: North | collected 2010
GCCCAATGCTGTCCACGACTGCTGGAACCTACCAAGCAATCTACGGGCGCAAGGTCTGGTCGCAACTGAACCAAGAGTTCAACGCTTTCAGCATACTACCCAAGAAGCCTTGGGACAGGTCTGGATGGCGAGTCATCACTGGCAAGCCCTCGACTACCGTTGGCGGTGGTGTTGCTGAGAACGCAACCCTACCCGAGACGCAGAGGCCGACCTTCCAGCACATTGCCGCAAAGCCAAAGACCATCGCACACACGTTCGATATGTCTGAGACCGCTATCTTCCTAGCAGACAAGGATGACGGATTGGGAGACATCCGCTCCGTCCTCAAGGAAGAGATGGGCAAGCACCACGCTGAGATGGTCAACATGATGCTGACCGAGGATGTGGACGAGAAAGCAGGGAACAACTTTGAGTCCCTAGACAGGATTACAGCCGCTGACGGAACATCATCTGGTCTGACTGGACTAAGAACAACCGGAGGAACGACACACTGTTCCGCCGCAGACCTAGACATCTACTCGATTGACAGGGCGACCAACGAATGGTCCGAGGCAGAGGTATCCTGCGGAGCAGACAAGTCAGCCGCTAACAGGAGAACCATGAGCCTAGACCATCTGGACGATATGTTCCAGAAGATGTGGGTCCGTGGTGGTAACCCGAAGGTTATCCTAACGCACTACGACACTCTAATGAGGCTACAGCAACTGCTACAGTCCCAGCAGAGGTTCATGGAAGAGAAGAGGGTCACCCCCACCTACAACGGTGTAAAGGGTGTTCCCGGTATCGAGGCTGGATTCATCGTGGCAACCTACAACGGTGTTCCAATCATTCCTTCCAAGGATGTCAAGCCAGACGGAATCGGCAGGCTATACTTCCTAGACACTGACTACCTACACTTCTCCACAGCAATACCGACCCAATACTTTGAGTCGGGTATCGAGACTGGCGACCCGTTCGCCATCAACAGACTGGGCCAAGAGGGGCTCTACCGAACCATGGGTGAGGTATGGACCACTTTCTTCGGAGCACAGGGGAGCATTCGTGACCTTCAGTGAGGTTGCTGGGAGATAACATAGAGGTGAAATGATATGGCAAGCGAATTAACAATAACAACAGCGGCGGCGGCAAACGGAACCAACACCCTTGTGGGTGCATGGGAACTCAGAGCAGGCTCTCATGACACAGAGGGTTGGCTAGACGGACAGGCAACATCGGGATACCCCGGTAGCCTTGACGGTTTCAAACCACAGAACGTAGCAGACGGCGGAAGCGAGTCCAACAACCAAGGATATGCCCCAGCACCCAAGATGGCACTAATTAACTGCACAGGCGGAAGCACCAACTGCAAATTCACACTGGGCGGAGGAATTACAAGCATTCTTTCCATCTTCGTGACGAGCGGTGAGGCAAGCCCCGGAAGCGCAGTTCTTGGAACCACCGAGTCTGGTTTGGAAGTGACAGTTACAGGACTAGCAAACACCAAAGTAGCAGACCTAATGGTTCTATACAACTGAGGTGGGTAATTGCCCACTGTGACCTACAACGGTGTCCTCAAGTGGAGACCAGCCCCCGGTGGGTTGGGAACCGTCAGAAGAGGACAAGCCAATGAGGTTTCCCAAGAGTGGTTGGATAGGCACGGCCTCACCCTCGGTCCAGATTGGGTCGTGGGTGGGGGCGACCTCCCTACTCTCGATGAGGGGAACGATGGAATACCAGACTCCTCGTGGACCGTAGCCAACATCAAGAAGTGGCTAGGTGACGAAGGCGTAGAACTCGGATACGGATACAAGACGAAGACAGTTCTTCTCGGAATGGTCGAGGAACACTTAAATCCCTCAGCGTCTGAGCCAGTAGTAGAAGAAGTGGCTGAAGTCGCTGAAACTGAACTAGAAAACACAATGGAGTGATAGAATATGGCAACAGTAACTATAGACAGCAGACCTAGTGTAATGGGCAATTTGGTGATGGTAACAGGTAGTTTCACGGCAGACTCAACGTCGCAGACCGTGTCTCTAGCCGACCACCTATCATCGATTGACTCCTTCACCATAATGCCAGTAAAGGCATCAATCGTGGCAACCCCAATCGTGACAATCGATACGGACCCAGTCACTGATGTTCTACTGACAGTGGTGGACACGGAAGAATACAGGTTTATGGCTCTAGGTCAGCGCTGATTAAGGCGGTGACATAGATGGCGGCAGGCGTAACAGTCCTCGGACCCTATCCACCTACGCAGTTCGACAAGGCTGGTACGGATTACACTTCGTCAGGACAAACTGAGTCCTTGAATGAAAAAATGACTGGTGATGTATCCGGTCTTGGGAATGCGGCCAATGTGGTGTCAGTGGAGCCAATCGTCGTCTTAGGCAACGTCTATTTGATTGTCTACATGAAGGCGTGATGGTAGTTGGCATGGGATTTGAAGTCAGAACTCTAGACATCGATGACATCTCAAGAGCGCAGAAGCAGAACGTCCGTGTAGATACCGCCTACGACAATGGCGTAGTCCAAAACAAAGAGCACCCATTGAAGGGAGTGACTCGCTCTCAGAGGGCTAGAACCTCCGAGGTCGGGGATATTCTCAACATAGGTGCTGGAACCAGATGCAAGCATTGCGGTATGCTCCACTTCCTATGGAGGGCGGATTGCGGCTCTTGTGGGAAACCGATGGATTATAACTTAGGACACAGGGACGAAGAGGCGAGGATGTGAGGATATGCCACAAGTTTTCAGCCCCGGAGAGCCAGAGACTCGACCACTAGACCCAGAAGGCGTAGTATATACGACACCACAGAAGGTCGCTGACCTCCTTGAGATAGGGGCGCAAGAACCAGTGTTGATGTCTGCTAATGCAGAAGCGGCTGGAGTATTCATCACAGGTTCCGATTTCAGAAACATAGGCTTCTCTGTCGATGATAGCATACTCATCTACAGTGATGCTGACCCACTGGGAGAAGAGCGTATCATAACTGGCATCACATCCACGGCTGGTGGTGTCAAACTAGCATTCACAGGTGACATAAACCCCGGCCTGTATGAGATAGCGGATAACGGATACGTGCAGAACCAAGCATCTTTCACCAACGGTAAGGGAAAGAATCGTGGTCTTACGAAGAAGAAGGTGGAAGCCATCATCAAGAGAATGCAGGACAAGATAGACAATCTCACTCATAATGCATGGAGACCATATCTAGTCAGCGCTGAATACATCAATTTTGACACTTACAAGCCCTATAGACGGCGTTATTACACCGACTACGTGGGAACTACACCTCTGCTATTTAGGAACGTCCAGCAGATTCTGAGACTGGAACTTTGGCAGGGTGACGATTACAGGGAGATTGGTGCGGCTGAGGCGCGTATCACCTTGCCGGATAATGTTCGTTCTCTCACTGGCTCCATAGTCATGTCACCCGGAAACGGCAGTTCTGCTACTCTCGCTATCGGCACAGGGACAGGGCAATGGAGAGCAGACTTCGATAAGGCTACCACTGCTCAGAACCTCGCTGACCTCATCAACAAGGAGAATAGAGTGGGCAAGACAACCGTGAATTTCGTCGAGCCTACCTTCTTACTGGAGGGTAGCACGTCAAATGTGGCAGTCAACAATGAGTTCCTCGCTACGGCGAATGCCGATTATGGAACTGGGAAGGTCAAGATAACCAGCATGAGAGACACAGTTGGTGGCGAGAGTTGCACGATTGTGGCTACTGATAACAACATAGGAATCTCTCAGACCTCTGGTGCTTCCACCACTTTCAGTAGTTGGGACAACCAAGATAACGGTACTGGTGTGATTACGGTCACCAGCACGATAGGCAACGGCAGTGTGGTTTCTTTCGACTCGCTTGTAGGAGGAACAGGTTATTCCGCCACTAATGGAGTCGCTACTAGCGGTGGCTCTGGGACTGGTCTCACCGTCAATACCACAGTGACCAATGGTGTCGTGACGGGCGTTGTGATTAATTCGCCGGGTGAGAAATACGCAGTGGACGATGTGATTACCATCTCCGGTGGTAGTGGTTCCGCATCCTTCACTGTGACATCGGTCTCTAACACCAGTTTCGCAGATGCTGGTGTGGCTCGTGACACTAGTGGAAATGTGTTTAGGTACACAGGGAAGACGGCAAGCACGTTCACAGGTTGCAAAATCATAGTAGGTAGTAGTCTTAGTGAGATTGGTGGCACGATAACTCAGAACAGACTCAGCATAGACCTACAGGGCGGTAGCGCCAGTGGTGACAAAGGTAGGCTACGGGACTGGTGGATAGACAATGAGATGGGCATAATCTACTTCAACAACTCGTATCCGTTCTTTGAGTGGAATGCCATCAAGGTGGCTTACATCTACGGTGAGAGGTATCTGGAACAGGCCATAGAGGACGTATGCACCAAGATGGTCGCTGTTGATTTACTCATGAGTGATGACAGGAGCGTCCTCATTCCAGAGGGTTCGCAGAACGTAGACCTAGCGTCTAAGATACAGTTATTCAACCTCGATATAGAGAAGACCCTTGCTAGATACAAGGAAGTGGTAATCTTTGGGTAATGAAGTGACTAGAGGATGGCTGGATTCTCTTGAGGATATCTACATTGACCCTAAGTACCAAGAGGAGATAAGGAACGCTGTAGTCAACAGCCCAGAGGACTATCGTAAGAAAGTAGAGACTGATGAGTTGAGAGAGGCGGGTCTGAAGGAGAAGGATGGCGAATACATCCTCTCTAATGGACAGAGAGCCCCCAAGGACAAGGTGGATTTCGTCAAGCAGAACATCGACAAGAGGATGTTGACAGAATCCCCTACTTTACAGGCACAGAATCTGAGAGTCAAGGGTGGTATGATAGTCCCCGATAGGAAGCATCATTTGAAGCAGAAGACGAAGGTGAAGTGATATGGTAGCGACATTCAAGGAAGGCATAGAGATAATAGTCGATTTATTCAAGGATGATTGGAATCGCGCTAATACTGATAACTACAAACCCGTCATAGTGGATATCGCTGATATCAGCCCAGAGCATGGTAAGCGTCTAGACCTCCAGAAGAGCGATTATGTGCTAGTGTTTGAGACAGCGCATAACGAGGAGATACCAGATATACTGTACGATTTCGTCACCACTAGGATAAACATCACAGTTGATATGAGGACGGCTAGGAGTCGCAAGCAATTACAGAGGATGGAGAACGAGATAAGGCGCTTGACCCACACTAAGAGGAAGGGAGATGGCATAAACTTCGACAGGTTAGTATACAAGACACGTACGGACTTGTCCGATAGGAGTAAGCGTTTGTACCGTATGACCTTCCAAATCGAAGTAATTATATTCGCAGAAGCCATCCCATGAAGTGATATCCATGCCATCGACAGTATACAAGGGAGATTTAGTAGAGGCCTCGTTCGGCCATGAGAGCGGTATGGTATTGCATCATGATTTTCAAGGTGCTTCTGGTAGTTTCAGATTTCACGCTTTTGATGTAGATACAGATGCAGGAGAAGGAACAGACTACAGTACGCTGTATTTTTCGGGTGGAGCGAGTGATTGGCCTGTCGATAGCGGGGTACTCGCATATCCCGTAGGGATGCTAGTGGGTTCGCAACTGATATTCAGAGGCCTTACTCAAAGCAACCCCGCAAATGGTGACACTAAATTCGACAAGGCTAACAACGCCTCAGAGGGTAAGATATTCACAATCATAGAACATACCTATGACCACAGTAACACTAGGACTCAGTTGAGGATACATCCTCCTTTAGTGAATCAGAGAGCAAGTGGCGGTGCGATGGAATCCACTGAGGGGGCTATAGAGATTCTTCCTTTCAAGACTCCGACTATGGATACTGACCAACAGATAAACAATGCCGCTAATGCATCCGCTGAGAGGGTCATGACTGACCAATTCGTAGGCATCGTCAATACGATAACCCTACCAGAGACGAAGGTCGACCTCAAGAGGTTCCATGTCGTTGGACTAGGTAGGGACGTAGCCATCCAGACTCCCGGTAGGTTCCTCAATCAAGGAGGGTCATTTGAAGCCAATCTTCACAACTCACGATGGTTGTATTATTGTCTGGGTAGCGAGGTGACTAAACCTTCCAGTCATGAAGGTGGTGAGAATGGCAATGATTACCGATTGAACGTCGCTTCTCACGCTGGAACCTCGATGATAGTTGTTGGTCAAACAAATGGCAGTAATGCTCCAACTCAAAAGGATGAAGGCGATAATCAGGTGGGTGTCACAAGGGGTGATTACATCTACCTCAACGATGCAGATACCGTAGACGTAGATGTCCATATGGGTGGCATTGCTCCCGGTGATACCGGGGTATGGCCCACCAATTATGTCGAAGATGGTAAGACGACGACTATCTTGAGCAGAGCAAAGAAGAAGGAAGTCAGAAGAGTAGTGTCTGTCGTTCGTAATTCACCTGTCGATTACATCTGGTTGGACGACCCTTTGAATTTCGCTCATGACCTACATACACCAGTGAAATTCATCAGATACCTATCTAATGGTGACGCTTCAAGCCCTCATTTCAATTCAGCAACGGCCTCTCTAGAGAATCCAGTGAATAAGATGTATTTCTCAAAGGACACTGTCCCTTCCTTCGCTCTTGAAGTCAGCATAAGGAGACGTGATGTCGATGATGGGACTCCAACGACTGAAGCCACAGGTGGTGGTATAAACGATAGTAAGCAACTGACTCGTGTCTTCCGTGGTTGCAAGATAAAGGATTGGTCTGTCACTGCTGATACTGACGCCGCTCTCAGACTCACCGCTAACTTCGATGCGGCTCTATGCTACACTGACACAGGAAGGTTGGAAAGCACTAAGGGAGACAGGTATGACACTCATCGGCTATTTGAAGACGCACAAGGTGGTATATCTGGCAATTGGGCGCAAGCGGCCCAACTCTCGTCCCGTAAGGAGATGGGGTTAGCGAAGGGAACTCAGAAACCATTCATGTTCTACAATGGGACAATCAGAGTAGCGGGTGTTACATTGGGACAGGTAGTCTCTTTCACTCTCAATGGTAAGACTGGTGTCGAACAGCATTACACGATAAATGGTGTCACTACAGCGGATGCATCGACTGACCAAGTGCCATTCGCAGGAACTAGGAATGCCAGCATAGCCGTAGAGGGTAAGACCGAATACGATTTGGAGATGGAGATTATCGTCGATGACCCGGTGTTCTATCACAACATGAGAAGGTCAATACACAATCATGATGAGGACACCACAGATAAAGTAGACACAGATGTCATCAGACTTTCCTTTACGAAGCAGGGGACTGGAGCGTCCTCCGCTAGAGAGCAATTGGATTTCGTCATAGATGACTATTACATCACCGAAGCACCGCTCCCCATACCAGAGGATAAGGGTCCAATCAAGAGTACCCTAAAGATAATGCCCAAGTCTGTGAAAGTGGTTGCTAGAGATACCATACTACACGCATGAGGCATTGAAATGGATGAGTTACCACCAGCCATAGCCAGAGTGAGATACTTCCGAAGATACGGAAGGGATGCTTATGTCGATTGGTTGATTTCGGAGTTAGGGATTAATGCACAGGATATACCCTATTCGACGAGAGCGAAGATAGATAGTTTCGCAAAGAGTCTTCTGAATCCACCCGCTTGGGTCGAAGCGGCTCAAGAGGTGATGAGTAAGACCCCAGAGGAGGTCGATGCCGAGTACGAGGAAAAGTGGGATGAGGCGAAGGAGGCTTTGTCCCCACCCTCTGATTCACTATGGCAAGAGGAAGAGGAGGAGGAAGAAGAGGAAGAGGCTATCGAGGTGGCGGGTGAGAACAACCCGTTCAGTGATAGCGAGATTGATTACAATTCATGGACCGTCGTTGAACTACGGGCCGAGTGCAAGGAGCGAGGGCTTCCGGTATACGGAACCAAAGCGGAGATTGTATTGAGGCTACGAAGAGATGATGACACCGTGACACCACAACCAGAAGAAGATGAGACCGAAGCCCCCTCGGAAGAGGCTGTTGAGGAATCGTCAGATACCCCCTCGGAAGAGGCTGTAACAGAGGAAGTGAATGAAAATGCCGCAGATAGCGAACAAGGAAGCGATACTGAAGAAGAAGAATGAACAGCGACACGAAATACAGGTAGACCCGGAGAACCCGGATTCCGTCATGGAAGTATGGGTTAGGGATATTACCTTCTTCGATGTCCAGAACGCCGCACAACGAATGTTCCTCATGAAAGACGGGGAAGCAACACTGGATTTGGCCTCGTATTGGAGATATGCCTTCTCCCATTGGATAGTCAAGACCAATCCAGATTTGGATGTGTCAGAACTAATGGAACTCAATGCCTACATTGGGGAACAAATAGCCTCTCTACTACCGAAGCCAGATGAACTGGCGGAGGCCATGCAGGGGGGGTTTACCAAAGCGAACAGTTGAAGGTTCAACATTTTCTAAAGAATGGTCAAGTAGAAAATGTTGGAGATGTGTATCTCCATACACAATTGTTCGCCTACCGAATAGCGAAACATTACAACATATCACTGGGTGAGGTCTATAGTATGAGTGACGAGTTATTCAAACAATCACTCGTTTGGGCTCTCGCTGTCGAGGAAGAGGAAGAGAGGAATCGCAAGATAGAGAGCGCTAAGAATAGCACTAATCAAGAAGTCGTGACATTGGACTATGACTTCCTCAATTCGGAGGACTTCTAATGTCAATGGCGGCACTGCTCAACTCGTTGGCCGCAGTATCCAGTTCGACTAGTACCATCTCCAGTGCTATGACTGGTATTGGCAATCTAGTGAGTGGACTCGGAACAGCATTGAAGAATGCATTTGGCAATGCCGCTGATTGGGCTGTGGAGAAGTTCAATGGACTCAAAGACTGGTTCAATGAGCATATCATGCCTCTGTTACAACCCTTCTTAGATATTGGAATAAGCGTCTTCGGGACTTTGCAAGAAGCGTGGGGTCTATTCATGACAACCGCTAAAGATATTTTCAACAGTGTGCTCATGCCGATATGGGGAGCAATGGAATCCGCTTTTGGCGTATTGATGAGTCTTTTCTCTGGTGATTGGGAAGGAGCCATGACCAAGGCTCAAGAGCATTTCAACACCTACATAATGCCGATATGGGATAATCTGGTGGAGAAGGTGACCGGGGTTGCTGATTTCATAAGGGGCATTCTAGGTGACGCTTGGGATTGGGCGGCAGGGATGTTTGAGACTCATCTGGGTGGAAAGATAGACTGGTTGCAGGAGAAGTTCGCAAACGTCTCTACTTTCATCAGTGAGAAATGGAGTGGCTTCACAAGCACAGCACAGGAGTTGTGGAACACCCATGTGCAACCGCTATTCGATAATCTGAGTTCGATAGACCCATTCACACCGTTAAGCAACGCTTTCGACTCCGCTATGAACACGATGACGAACATCTACGATTCCACACTTGGTCCTGTGATAGATGTCTTGTCTGGTATCACCCTAAGTGACATCATAGGCGAATTGACTGATTTGGCAGACAAGGCCGCAGATGTGGCAGGTGGCGCTCTCGGTAAGATAGCAGGTTGGGGGAAGAGCGCCGTTGGTGGAGTCGCTGACGCCGCGAAGAGCGTCATACCCGGTGGTAGCGATGGTGGCGGTGGAGGAGCAGAAGGTACGACTGGTGCTTCCAGCATCAATCAGACATTCAACATGACCTTTGAGGTCAGTGGGGTCACAGACAGAAGCGACAAGAGAGCATTGGCTACAGAAATAAGCGCTATCATACAGGAGGAGATAGCGAGAAACTCGGGGACGACTACATTCGGATAATGGGGTAGGTAAATGGTAGTAGAAAGAAACGGGTATCCAATACGATTGATACAGGACAATGGGAATATCATCGAACTCATGGCTAATCGCATAGACATGAACGTCACTCGTAAGACGGGTGGCAAACCCATGCCAATGACTGGTAGTAGTAGGTTCTCCATGGACTTAAATCTGAATAAGGCCATGATTACAATTCAAGGGGTATTCATAGATGACACTATAGCAACTGGTGGTAGCAAGGCTTCTACTGTAATCGACTTCTCCAAGACTGTTACGACTCGTAATAAAAATAGTAATGGTACTTACGCTGGTCCTAAGAGTGGCGGTTGGTATGGTACTGGTTCTAATTTGCAGTATTTGTACCAAGCAGATGCTAGGGGAAATGAGGCGAATGGAATAGAATGTGAATTAACGAAGAGGACAGACGCTTCAGCGGGTCGATATTTCATCCCTAATGTCGATGTCATTCGCGGAGCCTTTTCGATACGTTCCTTGGTGGATGGTGAGTTGAAGCACATTAATTTCAAGAGTGTGAATAATACTTCTACCCCTCGGACTGATACCACCGCCTATAACTCGGGTCCAAGCGATGCAACCGTTAATGTCGATTTCAGTGGTAATTTCGCTACTGGGTATGGTAACGATTTGACTGGGGAGAATAATGGCGGCGGTATAACGAACCATCAGCCGTCGTATTCTAAGAGTTACAAAGCCTCTTGGGACCACCAAGCGCCTTATGCTTACAACGATGGTACTGGCGCTAATATCCGCACTGTGAAGATGAAAGAGAGCGTCAATAACGAGATACACGTTGGGCAGATTATATTCGGTGCTGGTATACCCGCTGACACAACTGTCGTTTCAAAGGTGACATACAATGGTGATGATTATGTCAGACTAAGCGCAGACCCTACTGCGTCTGCTGGTAATGGGTCTTCTTCGTGGGGCGATATATCTCTATCACAATACAGAGGAGTGACTCCCGAAACCCTCGCTACTGGTGTAGCCGCCGCTATTAATGGGAAGTTAAGTGCTCATTTTACCGCAGAGGTAGTGGAAGTCGAGGATGAGGATAATACAAAGATGAATGGTGGAGTGAAGATTACACAGGTGAATAATGGAAGCGTTGATGAGACGTATAGTGTGAGTTTCGGAGAGGGAAATTATGGCTATCTACGACCTTTCGTAGAACCGTATACAGGTGGCAAATCGGACATTCAGAAATCTGCTGGTGATAAGGTGCAGGACTTATGGGGGGTAATCAACAATAGTAGACCTGCTGATAAGATATCTATTCCCAGAGAGCGTGCATCTTTTCTACGCAAAATGAATATGAGAGTCCCCGAATTTCTGCAAGATAGAGGGAAGGGAGATTACATAGTTGGTCTTCAATTGCCGTATAACTCAATGGTGCAGTCTAGTGAAACGGGGATGTACGTCCCTCGGAATTTCCTAGTTCCCGTTGGAAAATCGACAGATGCGAATGGGCCAGAAGAGGGTAAAGCAGGTAGACCATTCGGCAATAAGGGCTCAGAGGAGAATAACGAGCCAGCCAATGTAAAGTTCTCCAAGTTAGGTTTCACCTCTGGTATTCAAGGCACTGTCACCAAGTTCGATGTCTCATATGATGCTGGTGAGAACGTCTATGTCTTCACTATGATATTCGCACCGATAAACAGGATGATTTGATGCCATATGACAGCGATAGGTGATTCCAATCACGCCTTCTTCTTCGACGGCGTTAGTGATAGCATAATCGTTCCACAAGGAAACTTCACAGACCTCGGTCACAAGAGACCGGAGGGGGGTCATGACGCTAGGCGAATCCTCGGTAAAGTCACACATGGTGATGCTTTGGAAGAGCGTGAGCATTCTACTTTCGTGGTAGAAAGTTGGGTAGTACCCGATTGTGGGGGGACTATCATAGAGAGGGAGGGGCAGTTCAAACTATCAATAGGCGATGTGGACACCCCCGGTCCCGCCACGTTCACGATTCATCTCAGATACGAGGGGAAGGTGCAGAAATACACTCTTACCACCGCTTCCACGGAGACTAACAACTATGATGGAACCGTATACCCACCCTCGACTCTTGGTGGTATACATGACTCATACAACAGATTCAACGCATCCTATGATGATGCTACCGATTTGAATAGGAACCATAGACCTCTGATTCACGTTGTTGGTGTGCTGGATGACAACAAGATATCGCTCCATGTGAATGGGGTAGAGATGGCTTCCAAATCCTTCTTGAAAACATCTGATTTGACTCTGGTTACTTCTGATTCTCATATCTTGATAGGTGGAAGAGGTGGTGAGTTCCGAGGTGTCATGGAGTCGGTTCATATTACCAACACCATGACTGATGGTATTCTTGAGGGGGCATCCAAGGCCAATGAGGGTACTAGTCTTCTCTATAGGTTTGAGGAACCCATATCACCAATAGAGGACACTTATACGTTCTCGGACACATCTGCCACTGTCATAACTCTGAGTACCACAGATGCTATCACACTGGCGAAGAAAATCACCGGGAAGGACGCAGTGAGTGGGACGATAGACTTCACGGCATCTCCATACAGTAGTGGTAATTACATTGTGATACAACCCGGTAGTGGGGGAAGCACCACTCACCAAGTGCCTCATGTTCCATTCAATCTGTTAATCAACCCTAACTCAATCAATCCCAACACTAGGAAACCTAACGGCAAACCACCAGAGAGAGTGAGGCTGGAGAGCATCAATACCTCCAATGGACAACTAACCATATCTAGCGTACATCTCGATTTCGACACCGCTTCCAATGGAAAGAGGGGTCTACTACATACCACGCACACAGCGAACGTCGATAATCACTTCGTGGTCGTAGGGGCCGATTTGTTGGTCGATGCCGCAACAGGAAAGCCGTATCAGCCTCCTCATTACTCCACTCAGATAATAGACAGAACTGGGCAGATGGTTATTGATGAGAGTGGTTTCGATAATCATGGCTTCGTCTATTCCAGTAGGATGGCTAATACTGTGGACGATACGGATAACCCGTTTGCTGTGACTTGGCCTACTGCTCTGGATGATAAATTCTCAGTGGGTCATAGCGGTAGGCACATCAAGAATCATGTCGATGGGCATTATGCTATGAGATTCCTCCCCGAAGCATCTGAGGAGATAGTGAATGTCAATTCAGATGGTTCAGCGGATATAGTGGAATTGCATTATGATACCGATACCGGAGTTAGTAGTCAAGTCTCTATTAATGGTAAATTGGATGTCTATAGGGAGATAGAGGATTCTAGAGTCATAGAGGTAGTGAATTCCTCACAGGCCACCAGTGTCTACAACTCCTTCCAAGGAGTTTCAATTACAGGCACGAAGAGGCTTCTGGCTATAGGTGGCGCTGATTTCGATGTCACACCTTTCCTACTGAAAGGGCCAACGCCAAAAAGAAAAGAGACACCTAGTGATAAACTGAGAACGCACCATCTAAGACCCTCCAAGGAGAGCAGAGTCGCTCTGTTACACGTTCCTGTATTGCGTTCTACGTATAACATGGCTCCGTATGTGGAAATTCACTACAATGCGATAGATTTGACTGGTGCTAGTATGGATGGTAGTAACACCAGTGTGCCACTTCTCATGGTGGAGAAGACAGTCCCTGCTTCCAATCTAGATGTAGGGAGTGGTAACTACATCTATGACATAATAGCGACTGCGGTTGCCGCTTCCGGTGGTGCTACTCTTTACTCACCCGGTGGGATGCTGATGATAGATTCTGGAGAATCCAATAGCGTAGTGCTACAAGAACCACATTCTCTGATTGGGGATAATAGCGAGGGATATGACAGTGATGACTCTCTCGATGAGTCTCTTACTCCTGTGAACCACACCCCTTACGCACAGGCTGACGCCATACAGAATACGACACCTCAGATAGTGAAAGACTCTGTTTCTCAGAAGAGCGAGCATAAGTCAGTATTCAATCTACTGACCATGAAGGCCGCTTCCAATGAGGGAACGGATATCGATATCGGTTCCACTAGCAGGATGAAACCCGCTGTGATTCACGCTTCTCCATCCGATGGTGAATTCGACATAGGTATCTCTTCCTCTTCCTCACAGTTGCATGAGGTCTTTGATGTCATAGACAACATAGAGTCCTTAGAGAATAACTCTGATATGATTCTGATTGTTCAACCCTCAGATAGACGGAGAACCAACCAGTTGCAACACGTCAACGGTGTTCTATCCGAGACCTCTGTGAAGGCGAATAAAATCTCTATTCACTATCTGATGAGTCGCACTAAGGTTCGCTCCATATCTGACGCTGAGGATAGTGAGACCGGATACACCAAAGTGGTATGTCATGGTGTCACTGAAGCGCTCAGTAATGCCAATGTGGATTTGAGAGGTAAGGGTAGCCCGGACTCTCACATAGTGAAGGAGATAGAGCCTAACTCACCAGTAGTCACAGTCACGTTAGGTGGCCCCGGTCAAGGTGCTATGGATATCAATCCCACATTTGAGAAGAGCATATTGTCTCATGCTCCCTATTCAACAAGAAGGGCTTACGCTCTGAATGTGACACAGTATAACGTCTCTAGCAAAGTCCTCTCTGTCGAGCCTTTGAATAACAACTCCTCCGATATGGCTAGTTGGGGTACATACGGTTTCCCTCGATTCGGAAGGGTGCATTTCCCAACAGGGGCCAGTGCTAGGTACGAGGCCAAGACTGGGAATACCTTCGACTTCTCGTATACCGCTACGCTAGGAAGCGGTGACTTCCTCTCTGGGGCTGGAGATGAGTTCACTACTTTCGATGACCTCTTGAAGAAGGAAGGTTATCTAACACAAGGGTCTTCTGGTGCTACTCTTATCAGCACCACCGTGATGAGTGAGGCTGATTTCGGTAACCAGTCTTTGATTGAGAATGGTTCAACCGTCAACGACAGGATGTTCCAAGCGGGTGGTGATGTCACCCATGACTATCAGTTGAGCACACAGTATGCGAGCACTAGGGCTCTGGTGGAGATACCGTTCTTCGCTAATCAGATGTTCAGCGATGAGCGCAATGGAATAGCAGTCGGACCCGATAACTCATTCAAGGTGCATCTGGATGCGACCATGACCGCACATAGTTGGAATCCCAACCCAGTAGGTAGGAGGATGAAAGCAGTCGAGCAGATAGACCGTGAAGCAGATTCTGCGTATGGAAACGGCATTAAAAAGAAGAACTACAAGGACTCTACGACTGTCACTTCCTTCTATGCACCTGTGGCTCCGTATGTGGCTGGAAAGATACGAGTCGTAGATGCTAATATCTTCCCAGCCGTGACAACAAGCGCTGACGAATACAAGGGGTCTGATGGGTATGTAAGATATAGGAGGGTGTTTCTTCCTAATGGGGAATGGTGCTACTATAGTGGTGTGAATCTCACCACCAATCCGGGTACTATGGGGCTTCCCTCATACCCAGACCATTACCTCACAATTCCTCCTATTGGAAAACTTGCATATTCACAGAATTTCTTCTCCTCCATTAAATCGGGTTCGACCATTTCGCTTTCTTCTCCCACTCCACAGAAAGACATGAAAAAGATAGGGTCTGATTCTTACACCCCATCTATTGACTACGAGGGAAGAGGGGAATACTACTACGATTCCTCTAGTGTCAAGACTCAAGGTGGTAATGTCGATTACGGTCTCAGACAATATGTGAGTGCCATAGAAATCAAGGCTGGGCCGGAGACCAACCCTCATGCACCCCGCATAGAACCCAAGAGGGCTTCTGGAACCATAGTAGGCGTGCAGGAGGTCATGAGCCAGAATCATCTGGATGGGAGCATAGAACTGAAGACTTGGTCTATCACACTATCAGATGAGGACGCTAAAAAATTCCCACATTACAATCAGTTGAATGTCTCTCATAGTGAAATGATACCAATTAGGGACATCCAAGATGCTACCAACTCCAACTACGACCTTCTATACGAAGCGCAGATAGGAACACCGGATGGTAGCAAGAGAGCGCAGTATTGGGGCTTTCTCTCTGATGCCTCTGCTGATGGCGCACAACTAGTAGATGAGAATACCATCACAATAGTCACCTACAAGGACTCATCTGGTAATGCCATAACACCCGTGGTTGGTGAGACGATAACCCTCACTAGGAAATGCAGACAGATTCTCTCCAAGGGAACTGACATACTGATGGGTGCTAATCCAAATAACGCACTGATGAAAGAGATGAAGAATAGCACTAAGACTGGCTATAGCATCACTCAGAATAACAGCAGTTCAACCGTGATAGAAGTAACTCCAACTAGTTCGTTTCATCTTCTTGGGAGTAATCGAGATGGTTTCAATATCAGAAAGGGAGACACTGTATACGAAGTCACTAATGACGATTGGCGAAAACTAGGGGTCGTTTCACACATAGAGGAGTATGGTAGCGGCGCGAGAGAAGTGACTCTCACCACCAGCACGACTACGGCAGGCGGTACGCTTGCAGTCGCTGTACCGGACTATGAGGACGTAGACGCCGTGCTCAATACGCAGTGGATGA
>MDSZ01088549.1_pt1 | contig 16368 bp, 12 predicted proteins | sample 811201 | NCBI WGS metagenome assembly MDSZ01 (sample SAMN05326647, study PRJNA326480) | marine metagenome | isolation source: seawater | place: Indian Ocean: North | collected 2010
TAATTACATATGTTAAACATCAATTATTACAGTAATCAAAAATCGCCATATGGTTTTTTTTATAATATCAAATACTAAAAATTATCAGAAATCCTTGGGTGAGAAGGCTTGGACGTCCTGTTTTCTAGAAGTATTGCCTCTTGAATTACCAAGTACATTTTCTATTCCTGCTCCTGAAGCATAATCAAATATTTTATCATTAATTTTTCCGGCAAAAACAAGACCTTGTGCATCTTGTGTTTCTTCCAACGACTCTTTTAGATTACTAGCGCCAATTGGTTCTGAAGCTGTACCATCTTCATGGATTATGATAGCTTTATTTCTTGGTAATCCTTCTAAATAGATGGCCCACTCTTTAACGTGATTAGGTACTTCTAATATTTCTGTACCTGTTCCTACGGTTTCATCATCATCTTTTTGAATTTCAATCTGGATTCTAGCGACGGCTTTTGATGCTGCTTCTTTTTGATTTAGACATTTTGTTATTACCTTGCCTTCTAAATGTTCCACTTCTCTACTTTGGGGTGCTATTGAAACATGAGTCAGTGATTTTCCTAATTTGCCACTTAATTCCAAAAGTAGTAATTTTCCTCCTCTATCTCCATCCAAAAATGCTGTAACTATTTTTTTACTTTTTGCCATACTTACAAGTTCGGGATCGATTCCAGAACCCATGGTCGCAATAGCATTTTTTATGCCGAATTTTAATAGATTCCTAACATCATTTCTACCTTCAACAATAATGATTGCTTCACTATTTTTTACGTTTGGTCCTGCAGTCATTCCTGCAATCTCTATTTCAGTATTCAGGGTTAAAACAGATCTAACCTCATCTAAAATATTCTTTGATTCATCGGTTCCTGAATTTACTAAGTTAACCAATAATTGTTTGGCTCTATCTATTACATGACCTCTCTTGGCCGAACGGATGTTTTCTATTTGTTTTACTTTTATTGATGACTTACAAGGGCCTATTCTTTCTATCGTCTCAAGTGCTGCACCAATAACAGCCGTGCTAACTTGATCGAGAGAAGATGTTACTAGTATTTCTCCTTGGACTTGTCCTTTGTTCTGATGTAGTACCACATCAACGTGCCCTATTCTTCCAGTTCTTTGTAATTTTCTTAACTGTAATTCATCTCCAAGAAGCCCTTCTGTTTGGCCAAAAATAGCTCCTATGACGTCTTTTCTTGCAACTGTTCCGTCTGTACGAATAGATGCGTGTATGATATATTTTCCTTCTTTTGACATATTTTTATTCTCCTTTTTACTAATCCACACACCAAAGACTCGTTCCGGGTTTGCCTAGTCGGCATTTGGGTGAATGGACAGGAAATGTCCTCGAGTGTGGCTAGTAAGCATTTTACGGGAATAGTACATAGTTGATGAATGCTCCTATTAAAATAATTATATTATTCATAATAAATATATTTTTAGCGAGGCATTATATTTACTTGCTTGTATCGAAAGGCATGGAAGAAAATGGCTTTGATAGGCGAAGTGTGTTTCGTGGGGCTACTTTTCTCGCCTTAAGAGATGGGCAATTGAGTAATGGAGAAAAGAGATTGTTGGTAAAATTGGCACATTCCTTGAAATTAACCGATGAAGAACCAAAGATGATTTATGATTCAATTATTGAAAATAAAACTCTTGAGGTTGGAAAAATAATTAGTGAAGAAGAGCAAAGACGTATTTATGGACAAGTTTTGGAGGCTATGTTAATTCATACTGATCGGTCAGATGATGAATTATTACAAATAGCATATCTCAGAAAAATTTTCAAGATAGATGATTCGGAACATAGAGCAATAGCTAGAAGTATGGATAGACAATTAGAAGAAGTGGTGCATAGAACTCTCAAAGATGAGGTTAGAATTAGACTATATGATTCCATTGATCGTATGGGAGATATTTTTGATAATATTCTTGTTAAAAATGAGGATCGTAAATGAAGGAATACGCCGTATTAGATGAGTTTTTATCAAAATACCAAGATTCAGTTCACACCTCAGAAAAAAAATTATTGAAAATTATTCGAGAGGCTTATCCAATAGGAATTCCAGCACTTATAATGAAATCAAGTACAGATAGATTGGGGGCTTCGGCTGGTTATTCTTTTCATCTTGGGACACCTGATGGTTTACTTAGACGATTAGCATCTTGGTTAATAACAAAAAACAATGGTAATCATAGATTATTATTGAAATTAAATAAAAAGCTATGGAAAAGACATGGCAGAGAAGACGTAGCGCTTTCGGCTATAATAATTGCAAATTTAGATCATGCATCTATGGAAACTAATCCTTGGGAGATTTTCAGATTATCTCTGAGAAAAAAAGAGCCTATAGATGGTTTATTACTGACTATTGAGGAATTATTACGATCAGGTCGTGAAATGCCAAGTGAAAATCTTAGAATGGATTGGAGTAAAAAAAGATTGGTGGATGGTCATTTATCAATATTAGTCACATATGCAGGAATGATTAGAGACGTCGTCCCAAGTCCTGAAATGATAGCATGCCTCGAAAACATAAAAATTCCATCTAATGATTCCATGATTACTAGAATTATGGATAAAATAAGTAAGATTAGACCACAGGAATGATGGGTAGAACCCTAGTCGGACTATTATGGGTGTACGTCTTTTACCGTCGGACGATCCAATCTCTGAACAGGTTCTTGAATGGACGATTCGAAAAAACTCTGAAGATATTGCTCAATTAATGCGATGGTTGGGCGAATCAAGCGGCAGAAGGGAACGTCAAATATTACTAAAAAGAGTATTAGATCTTCTAGATGAAACACAGTATGCTTTGAATCGTTTAGATGAATTAAGGTGATTTGATGCGCTCATTACTCTTGGCAGGAGGTAAATCATCAAGGATGGGTAAAGATAAAGCTTTGATAGAAATTGATGGTGAGTGTTGTATTTCTCGTATATTGAATGCTCTATATTCGTCAAATAGAAATCCAGTAAGAGTAGCGGTTTCAAGCACGGAATGTATTAAAGAATATAGTAAAGTAATAAATCCAGAAATTGATATTGAATGGGTAGTAGATAGTAACCAATATGCTGGACCTATAGAATCAATTACTGAAAACCTTGAAGATTCAAATTTTGTTAAAGAGAGTTTTATACAGTTATCTACTGTTGATGTTCCATGGGTAACGCCGGATTTCTTTGACTGCCTAAAAAATTCTATTAAAATGGAAGATGATTTAATAATACCGACCGATGGACAAAATATACACCCTCTATTATCATTAATTAGACCTGATCCTGTATTAAACAAATTAAGTAAAGGAAGTAAAAGACCTTTATCGATTCAATTTTGTGAAATTAATTATTCATTATATCATGGAGATTTAAAAATACTAAAAAACATTAATTATCTTCAAGATATAGAATGATAAAATCCCTCAGATAATAAATCTAAAACCTTCGGATATAATTCATGTTCTATTTTTTTAATTTTATTTTGTAATGTTTGAGTTGTTTCCTCTGGCAAAACTTCAATTTCTCTTTGTTCCAATATTCTCCCAGTATCGACACCTGAATCAACCAAATGTACTGTACAACCACTTAATTTTACACCTGCTTTAATTACATCTCTATGGGCATTGGCTCCAGGAAAATCAGGAAGTAGCGATGGATGGATATTTATTATGCGACCTTTCCATTTAGCAACAAAAGAGGGAGTTAGGATTCTCATATACCCACTCAAAACAATTAGTTCGATTTTTGATTTAATTAATTCAATATGAATTAATTCCTCATGTAAAATTCTCTGTTCTATTTTATCAGTTATTTCTGGTAGAGAAATGATTTTTGTATTGATATTTTTTTCATATCCATATTTTAATCCCTTAGCATTATGATTATCTGAAATAATAAGTTTGGTATCATGTAATCTAGGAGTACTTTGGTAATTTAATAATGTCTCTAAACCTGAACCACTTCCAGAGATTAAAACTGCTAATCTAAGAGGTTTATCCAAAGAAGCTATTCTAGGTAGTATATATGCTCCCTCCATGCGGTTCTCAGGAATCGGTAGGGTTTTACGGTTTGGTTATAAATTAATAAAAAGTTAACTGCATATAACTGAACTTAAACATAGTACGTCGTGGGATTTATGGGAGAGAGGTATGCAAAGGCTGGATAGCGTAGAGCAAATTATTGAAAAATATGCAGTTACAAGTGATCCAATAAAAAGTAAAATTTACGTTTCATTGGGTTGTTTGTTTGTCTTCTTTGCAATTATTGGTGTTTTCGTGCCAGGGTGGCCCACTGTTTCATGGGCAGTGCCTGCAGCATTTTTGTTTTCTATTTCCAATGAAAGACTATTCCGTTGGAGTTTAACTAATTCTTATTTTGGTTCTGCAATTTTTGAATACTACGCTACTGGTAAAACGATTCCAAAACATGCAAAATATGGGATTGTAGGTTTAGTTACTTTGATGGCTTCTCTATCAGCATATTTTGTATGGCATGTTTCTACAAAGGGAAGTGGAGAATTATCTGATCCGTCTTCTTGGGACGGTGCTGATCCAGGATATGGCGCTTTGACAATAATTCTAGTAGGTTTGGCGGGAATTTTATACATTATCCTCAAGATAAAAAGTCGCGATTAAATTAATGTAAAAATAACCTCTTATTGGTAAATAACATAGACATTTGATGTTCATTTGCTGCATCTATTACTTCCTGATCTCTAATTGATCCCCCTGGTTGAATAACTGTTTTTACTCCAATTTTATTCGCAGCATCAATACCGTCTCTAAATGGGAAAAATGCATCTGAAATCAACATTGATGATTTGGCTCTTGAACCTGCACGTCTAGCAGCAATATTCACTGCTTCCACTCTACTTGTCTGACCAGGGCCGATACCTACAGTAGTAAAGCCTGTTTCAGTTTCCGAGACTAATGCAACAGAATTAGATTTTACTTCGGATAAAACTGTGCATCCAAACTTAGCTAATGCATATTCATTTTTATTTGCAGTTCTTGTTGTAACACATTTTACATTGTCCCAATCAATATTTGGTGCACCTTGTATCTGTGACACCCAGCCACCATCAATTTGACGTAAACGTATCTCATCTTTTCTTGGGGAAAAATCTTGTAAAGTCAACATCCTTCTGTTTTTCTTTAATGATAATATTTCTAATGCACCTGATTCATAGCCAGGTGATATTATACATTCAAAAAAGTGATCTCCAATTAATTTTGCAGTTTCTTTTTCAACCACTGAAGTAAAGGCTATGACACATCCAAAGGCACTTTCTGGATCACTAGCTAGTGCATTGACCCAAGCATTAGTTTGTAATTCATCTAAGGCGACACCACAAGGATTTGTATGTTTTATTATTACACAGCCGTGCTTATTTTTATCTGTTATATTTAGTAAAAGGCCGCGTGCAATTCGTAATGCGCCGTCAAGGTCTAAATAGTTATTGAAAGATAATTCTTTTCCTCCGTGTTGTTTTGCGTTGGCAAGTCCAGACCTTATATGTTTCATTGAGTCCGGATAAAAAGCTGCTGGCTGATGAGGATTTTCGCCATATCTTAAATTAGTACCTGAATCTGTACTTATTATTAGCTTACTAGGTATTTTTAAATTTGTAAAACGATTTTCAAGTTCGTTACTTACTATTGCATCATAGGACGCTGTACATTGATAGGCAGATATAGCCAATCTTTTCCTAGTCTCAATATCAACGCCTGAAGGTTGTCCTCCTGATTTTGAGATATTTTCTATTATATCGTCATATTGATTGTTGTTTGTTACAACAATTACATCTTCATAATTTTTAGCTGCAGAGCGAATCATGGTTGGCCCTCCAATATCTATCATCTCTATCAAATCAACATCGGAAACCTTTGGTTCTTGTGCGGCTACATTTTGAAATGGATAAAGATTGACACATACAAGATCAATAGCTCTATATTCTAAATTTTTTAGAGTTTCTAAATCATCATTGATTTTTCTACGAGCAAGGATTCCACCATGAACTGCTGGATGAAGAGTTTTTACCCTACCAGATAATATCTCAGGGTGATTGGTTAATTCTGATACATCCATAACATCTATATTGGCTTCTCTTAATTTTTTGGCTGTTCCACCAGTTGATATTATTGACCAACCCATGTCACTAAGTGAATTAGCAAACTCTACTATTCCTTCCTTTTCCCATACGCTAAGAAGTGCTCTTGGCCGATCCATGTTATGCGATAAATCACAAGTTATTGAACAGTTCGATAAATAATTTTAATCTCCGCGAGATGATATTACCTGATCGATTCGTAACATGCTCATTGCTGTTTCTGTGGCGGATTCTAATGAGTTTTCAATTACTGATCGAGGATGCCAAATATCCTTCATGGGCGTTACAAAACCGTCCTTATTAATTCCCATTGGAATATCACTTTCTCTAGAAGCAGTACGTAATTCCAAGATACGATCTAATGATTCCCCGCCGGAGTTTTCTACTAAAGTCGCAGGTATTGTTTCTAATGCTCTTGCAAATGCTTCCATGGCTAATCTAGCCTTTCCTGGTTCTGATTCAGAAGCCACTCTAACAGAATTGGCCATCTGAGAATGTATTGTACCTGCACCCAAAATTATTTCATTTTCACTTATTGCGTTGGATGTTGCACGTAGAGAATCATGTAAACCTCTGATTATTTCTTCAGTGTTTACCTCTCCTGAACCTCCAACTTCTATAGTTACAATTTTTGGTTTTTTACACCCTCCTATCGTAATAATATCTTCAATTTTATCCGTATGTTCTCTTCTTTCCCAATCCAACGTTCCACATGTGCCGACATCTGAAGATTCTATATCTAAAATCGAATCAACGACATTCGCTCCTGTGGCCTCTGCAATATTTTCTATCTCAGAAGAATCTAATTCTCCCACTGTTAGAATGGAGTTATCTGATAACAAATGTAGTATTTCTCTATCTATTTCTCCTGTACAAAATACAACGTCTGCACCGGTATTGATTATTGTGTTGGCTATCAATTCTTTACGTTGCTGTTCCGCTTCTATAAAGGAGTCTAATTGATTTGTATTAGTAATTTTAATTTCTACATTTCTGGTGAATGATTGTAATTTTAGGTCAGAATTCAGAACGGCTATCTTTGGATTTGATAGATTATTGGGCAAATTATCTATCAATATTCTTCGATTAATTATCACACCTTTTATAAATCGTGAATCATGAATAGAGTTTAATCCAGTCTTAAACATTGTAACGTTTTCTGCACCAACAAAATCTCTATTTTCTGAGAGTAATGACAATGCTTCAACAATTATGTTAGAAAAAAGATCAATTGCGGTTTCAGCACCTTTCCCCCTTAATGCAGTTTTAGCTACACCAAAAAGTCGTTCTTTGTTTACTGTAGTAACCTCTACTGCTATTTTTTCTTTAGCAGCATCTAGAGCAAGTCTGTAGCCTTCAACAAGTTTTAGTGGATGTAATCCTTTTTTTAGTAATATATTCGCTTCGATTAGTAACGAGCCACACAACAGCATAGTTGTAGTTACTCCATCTCCACATGTTTCTTCTTGTACATTTCCCATTGAAACCATCATTTTTGCTGCTGGGTGTTTAACCATAAGTTCTGCAACTATTTTTGCTCCATCATTTGTTACTGCAGTAGTACCATCAGTTTTATACAGCATTTTATCTAAACCACGAGGTCCAAATGTTGGTTTAAGTAAGTCTGAGAATACTCTTGCTGCTAAAATTAATTTTTCTTGTACCTCAGTACCGCTAGTAATGTTGGTTTGATCTGGAACAATTACAACCGGAGGTTTTCCCGCACCATCACTCATGTTACATTCCAAAAGACAGTTCGTCATGAATGCTTTGAGAAGAAATATGTAATTAGAAGAGTCAGAGAATAGATAAATCTATTTTCTACTCTAGAAATGAGATGACATGAGGAGGAGTTTTGGTGTGATAATTTTTTTCTTCTTGAGTTCTCAAATGCTTCTATTTGTTCCTCCAAGTTCTGCACAACAAATACTTCCTGGAATTGAGTTGGAATGTTCCAGAAGTTCTATCACAATAGACTTTGAAGAAGATTCTTACTCTGAAACCGAACTGATAGATTGTATACTATCTAATGATCGCCCTTATGTTGAAGATGTTGCTCTGGAATATGTTTCTGAAGACATTGAAGCAACCGGCCCAGGAAGTCTTACAGTTGAGGGTGGCGAAGATGTTTCTTTTCAGGTGGTTATTGACCCAGATAGTAGATTAAGTCCACAATCATATACATTGAATATAACTGCAGAAGTTGTATCTGCAGTTGGAATACCAATGGGATTTTTGACCGATATTGAAGAATGGGTAGTTGAAATAGAAATAATGGAATATACAAATTGTGATGTCACCTACAGTATGAATTCATTAAACGTCGTTGCTGGAGAAAATGCTTTATTCACGTCATCCTATAACTGCGAAAGTAATTTTGACAAGGAATTAGATGTGGAAGTACATCTTGTAAAGAAAAATGAAAATTATGAAAGCGCATGGGAATCTGGATTTAATGTAATCAGTGAAAAATGTACTGTTGTAATCTCCGAAAGTAGTGGATTTGAAAATTGTGAATTTGAATTAACTACTCCTTCAAATATAGACGAAAAATTTGAAGGTTGTTTAATAGTTTTAGATGAAAGAAAACTGACTGCTGATTCCTGTCAAAATGAAAATTCATTAGAATTTATTGTTGAGCCCAGAGAAAGTGGATTAATTAATGGGGTGGGAGGAAATATAAGTATTTTAGATGATTATAATGTTTCTGAAGAGCAAGTGTTAGTTGCTAGTGGGGCTTTTGTTACTTTATCGATGTTAGTTATTATAATAGTTAGATATAGAAACAGATAATATTATTTATTTCTATTTTTTCTTGCTTTTCTTCTACTTTTCTTTGATTTGCCACTGTTATATTCCCAATGTCTACCAGATCTACTGCGCCATTGGTCTAGTTCTTCGTCACCAAACGATGTACGCTCAATTTTTTTTCGGAGTGCTCTTGGAACATCATGTATTGAATTTACTTTTAGTTTTAAATTCAAATCGTGTTCTAATTGGCGTATGGATTCGCCTTTATTACCTACCATTGCACCTATTGCAGATTCGTTGATGAAAATTTCTGCTGATGAATCAGTTAAAAATTTCGCATGTGGTACGGGGATACCGGTCAGTCTTGAGATTTCACGTTTTAATTGTTCCGAGGCTAATTTCATCGCTGGGCTACCTCCTTCTCCATCATCAAAATTTACTGGTACTACAGCTATTTCTGAGCCGAAGGCAAACATTTCGTGAGTTATCTTGCCAGAAGGGAACTCTTTAATTTCTATTACTGGTCTGCTTAAATCTGCTTCCATACCTGTTGGTGCTCTAACCACCATTTTTAATTCAAGAACTTGGTTAACCTTTCCTTTTTCTATGTGAATTACTGTGTCGAGTACTTGTGATATCAAACCTAATTCAACTTTCCCAACTAAGCGTTGAATGGCCTCTAAAGCACTATTGGCATGAGTGACTCCTAATAATCCAACTCCAGCTAGTCTGACATCTCCAAATATTTCAAAATCTCTTGCTCTACGAACTTCATCAAATATAACAAAATCGGGTCTAACTAAGAAAATTACTTCTGCAGTTTTTTCTAGATCTCCTTCTAAAGGAGCATATTGAGTTACTCTTTGAGGGACCTGGAGATCTCTTGGTGCCTCCATGGTTTTTACCATGGCTCCCACCTCTGAGTCAAGATAAGCGGCTATTGCTTGTGCAAATGTTGTTTTTCCTGAACCTGGACGACCGACAACGAAAACCCCTCGATGATGATCTTTTAGTCTATTCATTAATTCATCATTTAGATTATAATCTGATAATTCTAGATGGGCAACCGGCCTAACTACAGTTATTTCCCATGCATCTGAAAAAGGTGGCCATGCACAAGTTATTCTTAAGTCGCCTATCTGCATTATTTTACAGCCAGTTCGTTCTATCTCGATAAAACAATCCGACCTAGTCTCATTTTGTTCTATAACTAATGATAATTCCTCGGATAGTTGTTCTAGCTTTGGCTTTGTCCAAATTTCATCTTCTAATTGTTTTAGAGATAAAGAAGATATGTGCCCACACTTAACTCTAGTTGAGCATTCTGCCTTGAGAAAGGCAGTGGAAACAGTTTCATCGACTAACAAATTTTCGATGCTTGCTGGTATTGGAGGGTGTTCCCCGAACGCTGCCATATGTCTTCCAATAGGTCAAAGGATATGATGATTCAGACAAATGTGACAAAAAAACAATTAAAAATTAAAAAATACTATGTATCGATATTATTATTTTCCCATACTGATTGAGCGTTTCGTGGGACAAGTTGTTTCTTTGAATATTAATCCCCTTGGAGGAGTCCCCAAATATCCTGTGAATCAAATTGTAATTCGCACTAATGGTGTTGAGGGAGATAAGCAAAATGATTTAAAATACCACGGAGGACCTACAAGAGCTGTATGCTTATTTTCTTTCGAAAGAATTGAACAATTACGATCAGAAGGTCATCCGATTGGTATTGGGAGTACAGGTGAAAATATTACTATAAAGGGTATTGACTGGAGTACTCTAGAAATAGGGATGAAGATTGGTATTGGTGATGTTGTATTAGAATTAACAAATACTGCGCCTCCTTGTAAAACGATTATTGAGTCATTCAATGATGGTAGGTTCAGTCGTATTCTTGAAAAAAATCATCCAGGATGGTCAAGATGGTATGCTTCAGTCATTAAAGAAGGAATTGTAAATTCAAATGATTTGGTTTCGCTTGAATAGTGTGTTCATTCATCATTCTTGAAATACATTACATTACCCGGCTCTTTGCAAGCAGAGGTACCCGAGTGGTCAAAGGGGCTGGGATGAGGTCCCAGTGCGTAGTGCTTCGCAGGTTCAAATCCTGTCCTCTGCACCACCCAAGCAATCTACCGATTCCCCTAATAGAGGTAGGGAGATGAGTGGCCAAAAAGGCCAGCTCATTCCTTACGTCGTCCTGTAACAATTATCGCAGCACCCAGCAACGAAACTATTCCCATTACAAAAGAGAAGCCTGGTAAGAAACTACCACCTTCTTCTTTTTCTGTTCTAAACGGATCATCAGGATAACCATCAGAGTTATCTCCCACTCCGTCTCCATCTGAATCTGTATCTTCTGTTGAATCGTTAGGGAATGCGTCAGAGTTATCTCCCACTCCGTCTCCATCTGAATCTTTTTGTTCAGTTGAATCGTTAGGTAATTCATCAGTATTATCTCCAACTCCGTCACCGTCGGAATCAGTAGTTTCTAATGGATCATATGGGAAAATATCAGTATTATCTCCCACTCCGTCATCGTCAGAATCTGTGTCTTCTGTTGGATCGTTAGGGAACGCATCAGAATTATCTCCCACTCCGTCTCCATCATAATCTGACCATTCATTGATATCACTAGGGAATTCGTCAGAATTATCTCCTACACCATCACCATCAGAATCTACTCTTTCTGATGCATCGTTAGGGAACGCATCAGAATTATCTCCTACACCATCACCATCAGAATCTGTGGTCTCTGATGAATCCAGTGGGAATACATCTACTGAATCCATAACTCCATCGCCATCATCATCTGTATCGGCATTATCTCCTATTCCATCTCCATCCGTGTCATATTGCTCGTTTGGATCGTTAGGGAATGCATCAACGTTATCTCCTACTCCGTCGTTATCAGAATCTGAAGATTCAGTTGGATTAAGAGGTAGGCCATCTGAATCATTTGGTACACCATCGCCATCAGCATCGTCGTCGGAATTATCGCCAATTCCATCGCCATCTATGTCTGACCATTCAGTAGAGTTGTTAGGGAATACATCAGAATTGTCTCCCACTCCATCACCATCTGTATCATTCCATTCATTAGGATCTGCGGGGAATGCGTCATTATCATTGTCAATTCCATCGCCGTCATCATCGTTGTCTGATTCATCATCTATTCCATCGTTATCATCATCAGTATCATTGTTATTGCCGACTCCATCACCATCTGTATCTAACCATTCAGTTGGATCATATGGGAATGCATCAGAGTTATCTCCAACTCCGTCACCATCTGTATCTAACCATTCAGTTGGATCATATGGGAATGCATCATCTTCGTCAGAAATTCCATCCATATCATAATCATAGGGCTGACAAGTTCCTTCTAAGAAATAGTTTTGAGTTAACAAATGCTCCTCGTTTCTATCATATATTTCAATAGAAATTGATACGTTACACGTGTGTATGTCTGTTAACACAGTGAAAGTTGGTAATACTTCATCATTATGTTCTTCAATGATTCCATGTGACCAATTGTCATTATCATATCCATCAACCTGTACACCATAAATAACCAGATATTCTTGGTAGCTCAAATTGGTTAGAGTAATTTGGAAAGTTTGTACGGTCATCGACTCATTGAAAGTTTCTTCCATCACATCTGTTAACTGACCAAATTCTTCTGAAACTAAATCATACTGTTCTAATTCTAAAATCGGATCTGGAATATTAGCCAATAACCACGTAATGTGTATTGAATAATTACCGTCCACTAAATTAAATTCATTAGATGGAACGAAAGACCCATTCTCATTATCAGTTACTTCAAGGGAATATATCAAAATATCATTGTTTTCTGGTACATAAAAGTGCCATGGAATCAAATCATCGACTTCGATATCAGTAATTGTGGTTGATATTTCTACGCCCTGTATGTTGAAATATTCCAAAATCCATAAGCCTGTAAAAATTGGTGTTGCTGATGTATTACTTAGAATTGGGATATCGTATCTATATGATTCAAATACCTCACCATTCAAAAGGAATTCTGGGGCTTCATCGCCATCATCATCTGCATATGAATTATATGCATCCTCAGCCATAGCAGCCTCTGATATATTTAGAATACCGTCCATATTACCAAACACTGCATCCAAATATAACTTGAAATCATCATCAAGGTCGTATGAGAATGGTATAACTAATTCATAGTCTTGGGAATATAAATTATCATTAATTAATACTAATTCAAATTCAACATCGAAAGATTCTGTAAAGTCAGAAACATCATTTTGACATGGTCCCTGTTCATAATAATCTCTGGTCATTACTTCATACATTTCTTCTTCATGTTCAAATGATAGTTTTGTTTCAAATGATATTCCACAATACCAGTGAGGAACACTCATGTTAATATCGATGACTACAGTTGAATTGTCCTGTACAGGCCAGAATAGGGTCTCGTCATATAATACATTTTCATACATATATGCCTTTACCGACATTTCATACCAAATTCCGATTTCGAGATCAGATATTTCTAATCTCATTTCGTAATCTCCTTCTTCTTCAACCATATTATTCCAACCTTCATCCAAGTCTAGCCAGGTGCCATTATCATTCATAGAGAAGTTGTACCAACCTGCTGGCATTTCTTCACAAGGAGCATAAAGACTGAATCCGTTGCCTCTAATACTTGACCATCCATTTGATGTATTTACATACAGGTTGGATGTTACATAAATATCGCATACAAACTGATTAATAGTAATATTCCAAGGTAATTGTTGTATATCGTTATCATCTTGAATCCATGATATACTATATTGATCAGAATTAGACCAATCGTTGTCTGTTATTATTTGATATTCAAGTTCAAACTCATATCCTTCTGGAATATTTCCATTAAAGTAATTTATTTCCCAGAATAATTCGGTAGTTCCTGCATCAATATCATTATATTGAATCCAATCACCATCTGAATCCAGTGCATAATAATCAACTTCATAGCAATCTGGGTTGTAGAAATACCAATTATTTCCATAGAGATAATTCATAGAACCGCTGGTTGTATTGTATATATTTGCATTGAAGTTTACATTACAGTCCCATTCAGTAACGTTCACTGTAAAGTCAATGTAATCGGTTCCATTGAATGTAAAATCATGATTATACCAACCATAAAATCCTGAATTCATAGAGTAATAATATTCTAAAGTATAGTTACTTCCTACATCTAAGTTGTCAATCTCCCATGTGAATTGGTTTTCTCCAATATTAACAATTGATTCGTCTTCATAATTTTCAAGACTAAATGGCACCATACAAGGCCCTTCTAAATCAATATCATAACTGCCCATATGGTATGAATTACCATTGGAATAATTATACACACTCGCATAAACATAAGCATAACATTCCATTGCATCAAGAGTCATATTGAAATGTAATCCATCAGAAACATTGTCTGTAGTATCTACATAAATATAGTCATAGTACCAACCATTCCAGCTATTCTGAGAGCTCCAATACCATTGCAGATAGTATGTTGTTCCATTATCCATATGATTGAAATCAAAGAATAAGTGATTATCTCCAGAATTTAGAACAAAGTCAGGATCTAGTGCATCCACAGTCAAATTACCTGCAGCATCTTCTGCAGCGAAATTGAATGGCGGGTAGCATGGCTCATTCGGATGGAAACTGAAAGATTCTGTATCTTCATAATTTCCAGTATATTCAGACATTGGTCTCAAGTATGCATAGAAATATACATTACACTCGTATTGATCTATTGTTATTGAGAAATCAAAGGATTCTGCTGTTGTAGAATCTGCTGTGAAATATTGATATTCACTTTGATAGTCAGATCCTTGTTGATACCAATAGAATTCATAATCATATCCTTCTAGTAGATTATCTAACGACCAAGAGAAGTTTGTTGTTCCTGGTAATAAGTCATATGAGTGACCATAGCCACTATCATATGAACTCCAATTACCTTCTGCATCTTGTATTTCTAGAGTAATATCTCCACCATCTAGACAATCATTATCTGGATAGAAATATTGGCTACTGAAACTATTCCAACCAGTGTAGTCACTAATTGCATAGATACTTCTGTAGATGTTCATATCACATCTGAATTCACTCAGAGTCATTGTCCAATCATCTAGTTCATCAGGAATATTATCACCATAGAAATAACCAGACCATCCATTGTTAGGTGTGTTATAATTCATGTAATAATATGTATCTGGATCTAATTCGCTAAGATCCCAAGACATATCTGTCTCGCCAGCAGGGAAGAAAGTATCATCATCAACTACAACCCATGTTCCATTGAGATATGCATGTAATGGAGTGCTGAGTCTGCTTTCTCCATCAGATCCGTCACATGGGCCATCTGCATAGTAATTTGTGTAATTCAATTGGTTGCTACCACTAGAAGTAATGACATAAAGATAAGATCTTACTTCCACATTACATACATGTCCTGGAAGATCGATTATAGTATGGAATTCTTCCATAGTTGTATTATTTCCAGTGAATGAATGAGTTTTGAAGACATTTAGATATCCATCATATCGTACTTGTAATTCCATATAGTATGGGAAACTATTCTGTAGATTATCTGCTCCAAGTATGATTGTGTTGTTTCCTTCTGTGAAATCAGTCTCATCATCAATCAAATTATCATTCTCATCATATACTGAGAAATCAGGATAATCTGAGCTATCATAACTCAATGATTCACAAGGACCATCGATGTATGTGCTATCAGATCCTAGATACCAATCACTGTAGCTGTTTCCATCGCCATATCTAAAGTCATACAAACGCATATCATAGCTGAAGTAAACACTACATGCCCAAGGAGCAATATCAATAGTCATCTCCATTGGAGAGCCATCATATGTGAAATATATGTACTGAGAATTACTACTGAATCCTGTATTACTGTAATAGAAATACATTCTATAATCAGCATCGACTGACATATTCTCAAAGTGGATTTCAAAGTCTACTTCTCCTGAAGGAAGGGTTTCTGGATTTTCTACCATTGTACCGTTAATATCAACATACAGGTTTATGTAATTATCATCAGGATATACCCATTGATCGCAAGAAGGATACCAATAGAAGTATTCATTATCCATCTCAACCCAATCAGAATCTCCAGAATCAACAAACATTCTGTACATTATCTCAACATTACATGTTGTAGAATTATCCATATCGAAAGACCAAGATATAGACGCATTGGAATCCCCAGCCGTCCATGTCTCATAATCATATGATACAATATCGTTGTTGTATTTCACATACCAGTCTATTGTGTAAGTTTCTCCCACAATAAGATCTGTCATTTCCCAACTCATATCATTAGTTCCATTATTCAAATTAGACCAATCATCCCAAACTTCGCCCATATTATCCATGTTTAGAGATACATTTCCTGGTTCAAGACAATCTGTATTGAAGTATTGATTGGTTGAAATCA
>MDSZ01223076.1_pt1 | contig 16366 bp, 12 predicted proteins | sample 811201 | NCBI WGS metagenome assembly MDSZ01 (sample SAMN05326647, study PRJNA326480) | marine metagenome | isolation source: seawater | place: Indian Ocean: North | collected 2010
ATGTTTGTATAATGTGTCATTCTTTAATCTTCCGCTGTATGGTTTATTATCGCCTAACTTTATATTTTTTAAAGAATTAAGAAAAATTTTAGACAACCGATCGTCTTTATCCCATAAAATACCAACATCAATTTCTCTTTTCTTTCCCATCCAAATCGGAGTGAAACTATGTATAGATAATATTTTAAGTATTTTGCCTTTTTTTAGAGAATTATTAACAAATTTACTAATTTGCTCATGATAAGGTAAATAAAAATTTAAGATACGTTTATTCCTATCCTCATCACTTGAACATTTAGAAATATTTATATTTCCTTTAATAATCTTACCCTCTGAAATCTTAGGTATTAATGTAGGATCGTCTTCACCTCGATTTGGATCAATTAATAATCTTGAAAAATTCGCCATAATAAGATTACAATTTAATAATTTTGATAATTCTACTGAAACTTCAGAGGCCCCAATATCATAGGCTCTATGACTTTCAATATCATTACTAGAAATACCTAAATTTTTATATTCAATAGGTATATTATTGGACGAATGATCACAAATTACTAAATACTCTTCATTACTGCCATATTTTATAATTATATTTTTTTTATCTAAATCCATTTTTAATAAATCTTTACTAAATAAGTTTTAATTTTAACAAAAGCGCTCTATATGCATTATTAATGATAAAAAATTATAGAAAAACTAAAATTCTTGCAACCATAGGTCCTTCTTCCGAAAAAATAACTAAAATTGAAAAACTTATTTTAAGTGGAGTTGATGCTTTTAGAATTAATTGTTCACATACAAATGAACTTCAGCTAAAAAAATATATCTACAATATTAGGAAAGTTGAAAAAAAATTAAATCAACCAATTGGAATATTAATCGATCTTCAAGGACCTAAATTAAGAATAGGTGAAATAGCAAGCAACAAAATTAATCTTAAAAAAAATCAAATAATATCACTTGTTAATAAGAAAAAAAGTTCAAAAATTGATGAAATCCCCTTACCAGAACAAAAAATATTTAAAAATATTAAGGTAAATCATCCTATATTTATAGATGATGGTAAAATAAAACTGAAAGTCTTAAGTGTTTCTAAAACAACTATTAAAACAAAAGTAATTTTAGGCGGTGTATTAAAAAGCAAGAAAGGATTAAATTTACCTAGTACAATTCTAAAAAATTCCGCATTAACATCATCAGATAAAAAAAATGTTAGAGATGGTATAAAATTAGGAATTGACTGGATTGCTCTATCTTTTATTCAATCTCCAGACGATATAAAAGATTTAAGAAAAATTTGTGTAAAAAATACACCAATAATAGCAAAGATTGAAAAACCTTCAGCACTTAATTTTATAAAAGATATCACTAAATTAGCGGATGGCCTTATGATTGCTAGAGGAGATTTGGGAGTCGAATTACCTATTCAGGATGTTCCTGGGTGGCAAAAAAGAATAATAAGAGAAGCAAGAATTCAAGGTAAACCAGTAATAGTTTCTACTCAAATGCTAGAATCAATGACTTACTCACCTACACCAACAAGAGCTGAGGTTTCAGATGTTGCAACTGCTGTTTTTGAGGGAGCGGATGCTGTTATGTTATCAGGTGAATCGGCAGTAGGAGTTAATCCAGAATTAGCTGTCAAAATGATGAAAAATATCGCTTTGAGTGCTGAGAGAAATCCTAACTATAATTCAATTCTATCAGCTCAATTAGAGGAAACTCCTGACAGTACGCCTGATGCTATTGCAACCGCTGCAAGTACGCTTGCTACAGAATTAAATTCTCCAATGATTATTTGCTATACCCAGTCAGGTTCAACGGGGATAAAAGTTTCAAGGGTAAGACCACAGCAATTAATTCTCACAGTGACACCTATTATAAAAACAGCAAGAAAATTATCATTGGTCTGGGGTGCTAAATGCCTTGTTCAAAAAGATGCAAGTGACCTCGAAGAGATGATAAAAATTACAAATGTTTATTCAAAAAAAGAGAAGTTAACTAGTGTTGGTGATAAGATTGTTATAACTGCAGGTTTACCCCTTAAAAAACCAGGTACAACTAACTTACTAAGGGTTGTTAAGGTAAGCTAATAATTATATTGTTGAATATGATGCAAAATCTTTTTTGAGGACTTATGAAAGAAAAAAAACCTGGAATATTAAAAGAAAAGCTTCCAAAACTAAGCAATCTCTCAATGAACGGAAATGTCGAATCTAAAAAAGAATATATAGATGCATTAAAAAAACATAGAAATTTAGGTGATTATAAAAATGCTATCGAGAATATGGAAAAAATTATTTCACTCGAACCGTATAACATAAATTATCAGATTGAACTTGCGCATTATTATTATGCAGATAAACAAATAATTAAGGCAAAAGAAATAGCAAAAGATCTATTAAATAGTCATAAGGATGATATAGAAGTTCTGAGACTTAATATATTTTTTGAAATACTTGATCACAACTATCAAGAAAGTCTCGATTTAGCGCTTAGATTATTAAACAAGAATAAAAATGATATTAGTAATTATCTTAATATAACTGGGTCATTGATTGAGCTAAAAAGATATGATGAAGCAATTAACTTTAGTCAACAATCTTTAAAAATAGAAAAAAATAATCCTTCACAAATAGCAAACTTGGTTAAAGCCCACACATATAAAAAAGAATTCAAAATTGCATTTGAATATGTAAAGGAAATTGAGAATATTTTACCAAATCATTCTGTGATTCCTTCTCTTGGAATATTTCTTAGAGAACAACTTAGTTTAGATACACAATTCAAATATTTAAACAACCCTATGCATTTTATAAGAGAATATAAAATTCCAAAAGATGATATTGATAAGAATTTTTTTAATGATTTAATTAAATACTCAAAAAAACTTCCTATGAAATGGGAACCTAAAAATAAAACTACATTATCTGGATATCAAACCGAAAGTTCATTATTTAGGGAAAATAAGTATCCTGTCAGTAAACTAAAAGATGTTATTGAAGATAAAATAAAAAATTACTTAAATAGTTTTAAAGGTATAGAGGATTTATTTATAAAAAACTTTCCTAAGATTACTAAAATTAAAGGATGGACTGTTATGCTTGAAAAAAATGGCTACCAAAACAGTCATTGTCACCCTGAAGGCTGGTTAAGTGGAATATTTTATATTCAAATTCCAGAAAATAAAAAAGATAATGATGGCTCTATCGAGTTCTCAACTCATGGCTATGACTATCCAAAAATAAATAATAATTTTAAAAAAATTACAATAAGACCTGAAGAAGGGAAATTGATATTATTTCCTTCTTCTTTATTTCATAAAACAATACCTTTTACAGGAAAAGATCAACGCATATCAATTGCTTTTGATATTATTCAAAATCAAACTAACTAACCTTGCCTAGCTTTAAAACGCTTATTATTTTTATTAATAACATAAAGACGACCTTTTCTTTTAATTAAACGATTATCTCTATGCCTTTTTCTTAAAGACTTTAGTGAATTTCTAACTTTCATTTCAACACCTTGACTGCGGAAACTAAATCTAAGAAAGAAATATGTCAACAATTCTATAGATTAATGTTAACTTTAATTTAAGAGTTCAATTATTATAGGATTGATATGAAAAAATACGATATAGCTCTACTTAGCGGTGGTTTTGATCCTGTCCATATTGGTCATTTAGCAATGATCAAAGAAGCAGCAGAAATAGCTCAAAAAGTAGTTATCCTATTAAATAGTGATGAATGGTTGATAAGAAAAAAAGGTAAACCATTTATGATTGGGTCTCAAAGAGCTCAAATATTAGAAGAGTTTGAAAGCATTCACAAAGTTATCATACAAGATCAAGATGATGATGATAGCAGTAACACGGCAATAAAAAATTTTAAAGAAGCAAACCCAAAAAAAATAATATGCTATTGCAATGGTGGTGATAGAAGTGATGTAAAGAAAATAAGAGAAACTAAAGTATGTGAAGATTTAAATATTGATTTAATTTTTGGTATTGGCGGCGTTCATAAGCTTGAGAGTAGTTCAAATTTAACTAAAAACTATTTATCTGATATTGAAAATAGACCATGGGGTAATTTTCATATCATAGCTAAAGGAAACGGTTATCAAATAAAAGAAATGAATATTAATCCAAAAAATAAACAATCATTACAAAAACATAAGCATCGTTCAGAGTATTGGCAAGTTATTGAAGGTCAAGGTAGAGTTTTTTTGGAAGATAGTGAAATAAAATTAAGAACTGGTGATAACATATATATACCAAAGGAAAGTTTACACAGATTAGAAAATACTGGTAATCAAAATCTTAAAATAGTTGAGATCCAGATTGGAGAAATTATATCTGAAGAGGACATTATTCGTATCGAAGATGATTATGGAAGAGCTTAATTAAGGAAGCATAGTAGTTCTAAATTTTTCTGATAATGGTTTTCTTGTCTCAATAATTAAATCTAACCATTCAATAAGTTTTATTCTTGTTTCTCTTGGATCAATAAGCTCATGTACAGAAAAATTTTCTGCTCTAGGAAATGGAGAAGATCTTCTTCCTAGAGCTTCTTCAAGTTCTTTTCTTTTTTCTTCAGGATTTGAGGATTCTTCTATTTCTTTTTTAAATGCTATTGCTACTCCACCCTCAACAGGTAATGTTCCAGTTTCTGCGCTTGGCCACGATAAAACATAAGAATCAGGCGCAAAATGAGCAGCACCAGCAACACCAAATACTTTTCTTACAATGATTGAAGCCCAAGGGACCCTTGATTGCATTAAGGCTGATATAGCTGATGTACCATGTCTAATTGTTCCTGATTTCTCAGAGTCAGGACCTATCATGAAACCTGGTTCATCTACAAAACTTAGAACTGGGATACTAAAAGTATTAACAAAATCTATAAATCTTCTTAGTTTTAATGATGCATTTGCAGTCATTGCACCAGCATATATTCTGCAATCATTTGCAACTATTGCTACTGAGTGTCCGTCTAAACTAGCAAGACCAGTAATTAGACTCGAACCATATTGTCTTCCATATTCAAAAAAAGAGCTTTGATCAAGAATTAGAGATAAAACCTTTCTCATATCGTAAGTTTTTCTTCTATCTTTTGGGATTATATATAAAAGATCATTTTCAATCCTATTTCTCTTATCTTTAGTTTTAATATCTGGAGGTAATTCAAGATAATTATTTGGTAAATATGATAAAAAAGACTTTATTTGATTTAGTGCATCTTCTTCATCTTCTGCTAAATTATCTACTACACCCGATTTTAAATGAATTTCCGGCCCACCAAGCTCTTCTTTTGATATATCAATGCCTAACGCACGCTTTACAACTGCAGGACCTGCAATCAAAACTTGTGAATTTTTTGTCATCACTGAAAAATGAGAAGCTACTAATCTGGCTGCAGGCAATCCTGCAACAGGACCTAAAGCTGCTGAAGCGACAGGTATTTTACCAAGGCACTGAGCCAAAGCTTGAAATCGATTTTTTGAAAAAACTGCATCTCCACTAGGTACTGTTGGTTTCTTTGCCGTACCGCCTGAGCCAGCTACAGATCCCCCTCCTCCTTCATGCAACCTTACAAGAGGAATTTCATACTTTAATGCAAGTTCTTCAGTATATATGCTTTTTCTTAATCCAGAAGGATTGGGTGAACCTCCCTTTAGAGTAAAATCCTCTCCACCAATGACTACAGATCGACCATTAATTTTTCCAAAACCAAGAAGAAAATTTGCTGGAGTAAAGTTTTTTAATTCCCCATTTTCATTATACTCAGCATCACCAGAAATTTTTCCAATCTCTTGAAATGATTTGTTATCTAGAATAATTTCTAGACGCTCTCTTAAAGTTTTTCTCCCCTTTTTATGATGCAATGTGACAGATTGTTTTCCCCCTTGCTTAAGAGCCATTTTTTCCCGTTTTTTAATTTCTTTTATTTCTTTTTCCCAGGTCATTTCAGTGCTATTTTTCTTTCTTATGATAGTTTAGAATAACAATTATTCAATGTTTTTAAAAATGTTAGATTATAATGAAGCTCCATATTTAGAACTAGCTAATTATAAAGCTCCAAAAGATGCAAAATTTCTTTTTGTACCAATGAAAGATAAAAAAAATATTAGATTAGCTTATTGGCAATATAATACAGATTTAAATAAATCAAAAGGAACCATTCTTTTGCAGCAAGGACATAACGAATTTATTGAGAAATATTATGAAACAATAAATGATTTTTTAGAAGAAGGTTACAGTGTTGTTTCTTTTGATTGGCGAGGACAAGGTATGTCTGACAGAATGTTATCAGACATAAATATTCAATTTACTGAAAATTTTGATACATATAATGAAGATTTTACTTTTATCTTAAATGAAATAGTGAAACCTTATTTTCCTCAACCACTCATTGGAATAGGTCACTCTATGGGAGGCTGTTTATTACTTTCATCCCTTGATAGACATCAAGAAGATTTTTCTCATATTATTTTATCCGCGCCTATGCTTGGTTTTAAAAAAGAAATGCTTTTGTCATCAATGTTAAGAGTGAGTAGCTTATTATTCAAAAAAGAAAGTTATGTTCCATTATCAAAGCCAAACATGGGAAAAGAAACGCCATTCTTAGAAAATGATTTAACTTATGACCATAGTCGATACGAAAGAACTCTTAGACTTGTTAGGATGAAACCAAAAATTAGGTTATGGGGTGTTTCAATCGCTTGGGGAATTGCAGCAATAAAGAGATTAAAAAAAATTAGAACATCTAAGTGGCTCGATAAAATTAATTCAAAAATTTTGTTTATAAATAGCTTAGAAGATAAGGTTGTAAATCCAAAAAGCACTATGTTGATACAAAAAAGATTAAAAAATTCTAAAATAATAAATCTATCTGAAATAAAGCATGAAATTTTTATGGAGAAGGATGATAAAAGAGGCATTCTAATGAATGAAATTTTTAAATTTATAGAAAATAAGGAATGAATAATTAACTAAATAAAATAAATTTCTTAAATGTAAAATATTTATAATTTTTCTTAATAGATATTAGACGCCTTTGTTTTTTAATTGATTTTCTAGATCAGATAAATATTTTGAATAATTTCTATAGGATAAAACGGAATCTTTATAAATTGGCCTTCGAACTTGTTCTGAACTAGCTGTAATAACATTACTTTTTGCCTTATAAAATTTTTGGCAACTATCTTCCCAATCTAATTCAACAAATGATATAAGTTTCCTTGCCTCGTTATCAAAATCATCAACTAGGCTCTCATATGATAATGTATAAATATCATTCTTAAAAATTGTTTTCCAATATTCAGTAATTTTTTCATGAATATTATAAACTTTTCCGATTTTATTTAAGTTATAAGCCCAGCCAATATTTCCATTAGAAAAATAAGTTCTATATATTGAAGCGCAATTGTCCATAGGATTTCTTTTGCAATAAATTATTTTTGCTTTAGGAAATAAAGTCTTAATAAAACCAACAAACTTATAATTGAAAGGCATTTTTTCTGTAAAAATTTTATAGTTTTTAGAAGATTTTTTTACTTCAGTTATAAAATCATTTCTTAAAAACCTTATTAATTCAGCTGTTTGATTGTATTTAGTTTCTTTATCAAATTTTGCCCCATCATTTATTCTGTCATTGAAATATTTAATCAAATTTATAATGTATTTTTGTTCACCTAACTGATGGACCATAGAATGAGCACCAATAATTTGTTCTGTTAGTGATGTTCCGCTTCTAGGCATGCCAACAATAAAAATTGTCCTAATATCATCATCATAATCTTCTTGATATAATTTTATTGTTTCATCATTAAATATTTTTATCAAATCATTATATTGTTGATCCTCAGTTTCCACTGCATAATTAAATGAAAGATCAATAATATCATTTGCAATTTGATAGTATTTAAAGGCTAAATCAAACTCTTTTTGGTCATGATAATATTTGCCTAGACTAAAACCAATATCAATTTTATTTTCATTAGTAAGGTCAGTTCTTTTTTCAATATACTCTTCATATTTCTTAATATATTTGTTGCCCTTTGTGAATTTAGTCATGGTAGATAAATTCCGGAAAACCTCAAAATTATCAGGATTAATTTCTAAACATTTTTTTAAATATTTTCTTGATTTCTCAATTTCACCAATAAAATTATAAACAATTCCAAGACCATTATAAATTTGTTCACTTGGTTCAATTTTTTCTGCCTTCAAAAGCACCTCTAAGCCTTCTTCAGCTTTATTAGCTGTAGCCAAACGATAGCCCAATAATGACATTACCTCAGCTGTATTTGGAAATTTAATATTTAATTCCTTTAGTATATTTATTGCTTTTGTTGGTGCATCTAATTTTGTATAGATCTGAGATTTAAGTATATTTCTTTGAATTAGATTTTTATCTGAACAGTTTTGGTCTTTTTCAATCAATTCATCAATATATTCTAACGATAATTTGTATTTTCTTTGTTTGAAATAAATTTTTGCTAATAATCCTTTTATAACAAAATTTTTTGGATCAATCTCTATAACTCTATTAAGAATTTTGGTAGCATTTTGGTAATCATGTTTTAATGAGTATGAATTACCAAGAAATTCTAGTAAATCGATATCATTTTCATTTAGACTTAGCAATTCTTCAAAAATTTTTATCGCAACATCATAATTATTTAAGGCATAATTCACTTCAGCAAATGTTCTTTTTAATAAATTATCGGATGGAAATTCTTCAATTTTTTTTTCTAACAATGTCAAACAATCATTAAATTTTTTATCATCTATTAAATCGTTGATTTGTTGATATGTTTCTTCAATAGTCATACTAATATTCTTTACAAATTATAAAAATTATTCGCTCGCCTTTTTTATTTCTTTATCAACAGCAATAAAATCATTAAACTTATTTATTATCTCATAAAAATCCTTTTGAAGTAAAAGGAAGTTATCGTTTTTTTTAAAATTGCTTTCATCCATGTAAAGTCTTCTATTTATTTCTATTTGTATAGTCTGAATATTCCTTTGTTTATATTTCTTATAATAATGTGATGTAATATAGCCGCCTGAAAAAGGATTATTGTATGAAACATTGTATCCTTTTTTCTTAATTTCAGAGGCTAAAAAATAAGTAATATATTCTGCACATGTCTTTCCATTGCGATCACCTATAACGAAATCAGCTAATTTAGTATTGTCTTTTGTATTAACGCTTGAAGGCATAGAATGAATATCAAGAACAAAACAATGATCAAACAATTTTAATTTTTTATTAATTTCTTCTTCTAATATTTTGTGCCAAGGAATATAGATATTATTAATTCTATCTAAAAAGTTATCCAATGACATTCTACTATTACATAAATATTTTCCACTGGAAATAGATACAGGTATTAAACCAATTCCTGAGGAAGTATTTTTGGTTTTAATTTTTTTATAATTTTTGGGAAGTTCAACAAAATTTTCATCTACTTCATGTATGGACCTATTTAAGTCAATCTGAGCTCTAGAATAAAGTGCTATCAATGTTGTTATATCGATTTTCTTAATTATTTCTATAATATCATTAACATACATATCCTCTAAAGATTTATATGCTTTATAGTTATAGTTAGTTGATTCGAGAAATTCTTTAGTATATTTTTGTCCGGAATGAGGTGATGTTATAATAAGTGGTGTAATCTCATTTTTTGAATGAATAATCTTAAAAGAATTTGAAATTTTTTTTTTGGACATATAAGAACAATAACAGAATTTAATTTTTTATACTATTGATTAAAATTATAACATTATTACGGGCGCGTAGCTCAGTGGGAGAGCACTACGGTGACATCGTAGGGGTCGCTGGTTCAATCCCAGCCGCGCCCACCATAATAAATAATTACTTAAAACCTTGAAATTTGATATGAATCTCCCCACTTACTTATTATTAACAAATAATGGAGGAAATTATGTTAATTGAAGGAATTGGAAAAATTACTATTGTCAATGGTTTGCTTAGAGTAGGCATAACATCAGTTGGTTCTGATGGTGAAGTCAAGGAAATTGGAGACTTACAAATACCGGCTAATCTTATTGAGGGTGTAATAAATGCTCTAGTTACAGGAGTTAATGATATTAACACACAAATTTTAGAACAGCAGTCTAAAAGCAATGGTAATGGCGATGGTAAAAAAGAAGAAAAAAAAGATAAGAAGAAATAGTAAAGTTAGAGAATTTCAGGAATTTTAAAGTGAATTTCAAAATTTACATAATCTTGTTGTGTTTAATATTTTATCCTCAATTAGGATATAATGATGAACTCGCTTATCAGACTATTGACGAGTATGATGAGTTTGAAGAACTAGATTTTTATGAACACATCAGAAACATAGTTATTGTTCAGCCTGAATTTATAGAATCCGTTTCAAAACAAAATGAAATTAATGAAGATAGAAAATTTGCTTCTAGATCAAGATTTCCATCTATAACAGCATCTTTAATTAATGATAAATCTCTAAAAAGAGATGTTGATGATTTTTTGTCACTAAGAAAAAGACAGGATGATAGTTTTGACGGTGTGATTACTGTAGATCAACCACTCTATCTTGGAAATAAAATAAATTCTCAAGTAAATATCGCAAAAGCTAAATTAAAAAAATCTAAAGAAGAATTAAATGAGGTTGCTTCAAATCTTATAGTAAATGCTGTTGAAATATATTTAACAGCACTAAAATCAGATATCATAAGCACCTTTGCAGAAAATGAATTAATTAAACTTCTTGTTTTTAAAGATCAGGTTAATGCTAGATTTCAAGCAGGAGCTGCGGATAGCTCTGAAAAAGCTCTTGTAAATGTTAGATTAAGTGAACTAGAAGCAAGCGAAGCAATATTAAAATCAAAAAAAATACAAAACTTAGCTGTTTATGAAGCATTTTTTAAGAAACCTTTTGAAAATTTAGGGTTACCAAAGATTAAATTAAATAATGTATTAGAATCAAATATTTATAATGCTTTTGTAGGAATGAGTTATCAGGAGAAAATAGCCAAAATTGAGATAGAAAGTCAAGAATCTCATGTTGAACTCACAAAAAGTTCTTACAGACCACAATTAGGTATGTCTTTTAGGTTTACTAAATATGATCTTGATGATGATGAAATAAAAGATGAAGATCTTAGGGGAGGTATTTATTTTTCTGTTCCATTAATCAATTTTGGTAGAGCAAGTGCTGAAATAAATTCGGCTAAAGCAAGATTAAATCAGTCAAAAATATTATACAGCCAAAGTAGCAGGGATTCAGATTATCAAAAGGCCTCAGTTTTAGGAAACATTATAGGGTTAAACGAAGCCAGAAAAAAAATACTTTCATCATTAGATAATATTAGATTACAGAAAGAAACTCTTCAATTAAGATTGTCAAGTGGTGCAAATTTTACAGCAATTGCACTTATAGATGCAACAGTTCAAGAAATTGATTTATTAAATCAATTGCTTGATACCGAGCAATCACTTTTAATTTCAGAATTACAAGCAAATCATTTAAACACAAATCTTATTCAAAGATTTAAAATTAGTTTTTAAGGCTATGGCAATTAAATTAAATAAAGATAATTGGTTCTGGTCATCAGTTTTAAATAATAGAAAAATTTACTATCAGATATTTTTAGCTTCTTTATTTATTAATTTTTTTGGTCTGATGAGTGCTTTTTATATAATGACTGTATATGACAAAGTAATACCAAATTCAGCATATAGCTCTTTGATTGCTCTAACAATTGGGATGGTCATAGTTATGCTTTTTGATTTTACCATCAAGATGTTAAGGGCTTATTTTATTGATGTAGCTGGGAGAAAACTAGATGATAATGTTGCTGAAAGGATTTACGGAAAAGTTGTTGGTCATGATAAGAAAGTCTTAGGGGACTCAAATTCTTCAACTGTAAGCACTATTAGAGAATTTGAAACTTTTAGAGATTTTTTTACATCATCTTCATTTGTAATATTTATTGATGTTCCGTTTATGATTCTCTTTATTGCAGTTTTATGGATGATAGGTGGGATGGTTGCGTTAGTACCAACACTAATTGCACCAATAGTAATACTTGTTGCTGCACTAGTTCAACCTAACCTTAAAGGTTATGCAGAGGAGGAATTAAAATCTAAATCATCTAAACTAGGAACATTAATGGAAATACTAAATGGACATGAAACAGTAAGAACAGTAACTAGCAAAAACTTTCTTAAGGATAGATGGGTTAACGCTGTTCATGAACAAAATAAAGTATCAGTGGTTTCAAAAGTTTTCGCTAATTTTTCACAAACCTTTACCCAAAGCGGTATCCAAATGAGCCAAACTTTTATTGTTTTTTTTGGTGTATATTTAGTAACTGCTGCAAATTTATCCATGGGTGCATTAGTAGCTTGTGTAATTTTATCAGGAAGGACTTTATCACCCTTGGTTCAAGTTGGGGGAATATTAACTAGATTAAACTCAGCTATGGCTGCATTCAAAAAAATTGATAAATTAATGAGTGAGGATGTAAGAGATGATAAATTCTCTAAAGATAATATCGTTAGTATTAAAGAAGGTCGGATTAGCATTACTAATCTAAATTATAGTGTTAATGATCAAGTTATAATTAGAGATATAAACATAGAAATACGACATGGTGAAAAAATAGGTATTATTGGGCCTGTAGGCGGAGGAAAATCTACACTCCTAAAATCTATTGTTGGCTATTTAAATCCTGAAGGTTCTATTTTAGTTGATGGCTATGACTTAAGCAATATAGATACAGATAATATAAGAAAATCAATAGCTTATGTTCCACAAAGCATACATTTATTTTCTGGAACTATTGCTGATAATATCGTCGCTGGTCTTGAAAATGTATCTGATGAAAGTGTAGTTGACGCAGCAATAAAAGCAAACGCACATGATTTTATAACGCGCCTTCCAGGAGCATATGGCTGTAATTTAAATGAAGGTGGTCAAAATTTATCAGGCGGTCAAAGACAAAAACTTGCTCTAGCAAGAGCGTTTGTTCGTGAAGAGGCTAAAATTGCTGTCCTAGATGAACCAACCTCTTCTTTAGATGGAGAAACTGAGTTAGTTCTTCAAGAAACTATTAAAGAAATTTATGAAGGAAAAACTCTATTATTAGCTACACATAAAATGTCATTATTAAGTCTTGTGGATAGATTAATTGTTTTCGCTAATGGAGGTATTTTGATAGATGGACCTAAGGATCAAGTAATTCAGCATCTTTCTCAAACAAATCAAGCTACGGTGCCAGAAAATGCTCAATAAAATAAAAGAAACATTAGAATACTTAAGTAACAAGCAAACAAAATTCATTTCTAATTTGATACCTGATAAAGATATTGAAAAAACATCAATTTTGTTTTTATTTGTTGTTGCATTTTGCTTAATAGCAATAATATGGGGGTCATTTACAAAAATAGATCAAGTGGTTAGAGCAACTGGTCAAGCAATTCCAGCTTCAAAAATTCAAGTAGTTCAAAGTGTATATGGCGGAGTGATTAATAATATCAATGTAAAGCTTGGGGATAAAGTTAAAAAAACTGATGAATTGTTCTCTATTGATGAGACTAATGCTGAGGCAAAATATAACAGTAATGAAGAAGCTTATTCAGCAACCATGCTTGAAGTTGAAACAAGATTAAAAAGAGTTAAATTAATCGAGGATCTTGTAACAAAAGGTGCTGAAGCGGAAATGCGATTACTAGATGAACAACTCTTACTTGTCGATGCTCAGAGACGATTATCACAAATATCAGCTAATAGAGAGGCTTACAAACAAGAAAAAGACCAGAGTATAATTAGAGCGCCCGTAGATGGAGAAGTAAGTGTAGTTTATGTTTCAACTGAAGGGGAAGTAATACAAGCTGGTCAATTGCTTGCTGAAATAGTACCTAAGGATGATAAATTACTTATCGAAGCGTCAATTTTACCTAAAGATATATCTTTTGTAAAAAAAGATCAAAAAGCTAAAGTTTCTTTCAGTGCCTATGATCCCTCAGTATATGGTACTTTTGAAGGTGTTGTTAAAGAAGTATCTGCCAGTACTAATGTTGATAGATCAAATAGAGAAAGTGGAATGTCTTATTATGCCGCTTTAATAGAAATATCAGACGAAGAATTATCTAAGAATAACATAATTGTTAGATCAGGTATGCAGGCTGATGTATCCATAATTGGGCAAGAAAGAACAGTTGTAGGTTACATCTTTAATCCTGTGACTAAATTAAGTCGACAGGCTTTTAGAGAAAATTAAACATAATACTGATAACATTTGATTAATTATTAGTAAGTTTAACTTCAGGCATAAATTTTTCATATTTTTTCCATTTATTAATTGAGTCCGAATACAATTTCTTTCTAACCTGTTCAGTACTAGCAGTTCTAACAATTCTTTTATTTTTATGGAAATTAATACAATCTTCTTGGTATTCTAAATCAATAAATTCAAGAACTTTTTTTGTTTCTAATTCAATATCACCTACCAACGCTTCATAATTTAAATCATAAATATCTTTGCCGAAAAAAGATTTCCAGTAGTTCATCAATTTTTCATAATTAGTATAATATCTTCTTAATTTAGTAATATTGTAAGCATAGGGATGGTTTCCAGCAAATTTCAAGGAATACATAGAAAAAATAGTATCATTAGCATTCCTTGTGGTATGAATAATTTTTGAATAGGGAAATAAAAACTTAAGATAACCTAAATAATAAAAATTTCCTGGTAATTTATCAGTAAAATAAGAAGTACTTATATTAAAATTATTTTGAACATTCGCTAAATATTCTTCAGAGAATTTCTGAAAATTTATATTACTTTTACGAAGCATAGAACTTTTGATGCTTTCAGCAAGGTTATCATTATCAATATGATTCATAATATTATTTTGAAAGTTTTCTTTAATAAAACTTAATTCTCCGCAAGCTGTAACTTCTGAATGTGAAGATATTATTTGTTCGACAAGGGTTGATCCTGATCTTGGCATTCCAAGAATAAATATAGGCATCAACTTATTATTAGCTCTTTTGATATTTTTATATTCGCTTAAAACCTCATCATCAAAGATTTCCTTCATAATCATAACATTTTCTTCTTGCTGTTTTTTATTTTGCTTATTTAAATTATAATCAATCATGTCATTAGCTTTTTTTAAATAGCTAAAAGCTTTGGGATAATTCTCTTTTTTTTCTTCAATTTTAAATAAAGTAAAACCAAGTGGGGCAAATCTTTGATCTGTAATTTGACTGTTTTCAAATTTATTTTTGATTACATTTTCTTCTTTTACATCAATTTCTTTCAAATCAATAGATGCAAGAGAATATATTGCCTCATAAAAGTCAGGATCATTTTTAATTGCATTTTTTATATAATTTTTTGCTTTTTTGTAATCACCCATTCCCCGATAGTGGAGTCCTAAGTTGTTATGCGCAATACTGTTATTATTGTCTATTTCAATTGCTTTTGAAGCATAATCTAAAACTTTATCACTATTCTGCGGACTCCCTTGATAAGCTGTTGATAAATTTGCATATGCAGGGGCATATTTAGGGTTAGATTTTATTGCTTTAGTAAAACTATCAATAGCTTTATCAATTAAATGTAATTGAAGATAAGCTACGCCAAGATTATTAAATACCTGAGGAACATTACATCCTTGTTTAATTGCTCGTGTAAGTAATTCAATTGCTTTATCAATATTATTTATATCAAGATAAACAGACGCAAGATTTATTAAGGCTAAATCATAATTTGGATTAATTTCTAATGCATCTAGTAAATATTTTTCACTATCCTTATAATTTTTAATTTTAAAAAGTGCTGAACCTAAGTTTGTTAAAATTGTTATATCTTTTTTTACTGCTAAACCAGATTTGTATACTTTAATTGCTTCATTATAATCTTTTAAATCAAATAAAAGCTTACCTAAATTAACATAAGATAAAAGATAGCTCTTATTAACTTTAATTATTTCTCTAAAGCCTTGTTCAGCTTTTTTGTAATTTCCAATTTGATGATGAAAAAAAGACTTATTATTAATTGCAGATATATCACCAGGTTTAATTTCTAAATAAACATTTAATTCATTGATTGCCTCTTCAAATTTATTAATACCAGCGTACGAAGATGCTAAGGAATAATGATAGTTAGGATTACCCTTTGACTCATTATAATACTTTTCATAAATCTCTATAGCCTCATTCATATTATTTGTTACTCGAAAGATATCAGCTTTAAGTATCCAAGCATTAACATGCTTTGGATCAATAGCTATGATTTTTTCAATTATTGACCGATGAACTATATAACTTCTGTCTAACTTGATAAAAA
>MDSZ01223262.1_pt1 | contig 16366 bp, 12 predicted proteins | sample 811201 | NCBI WGS metagenome assembly MDSZ01 (sample SAMN05326647, study PRJNA326480) | marine metagenome | isolation source: seawater | place: Indian Ocean: North | collected 2010
AAACACACGGAGGCGGATGTTTGACAAAGGGCAAACCGTAAGGGGTGTCTGGTCACGCACCAGCTGGTCAACGAGGACAGCGTCTTGTAAGCAGCGAACACCGTGGTCGATCCGGGCAACCTCTAGGGAATCTAATGCGCCTTTGATATATTCAGGAGGTCCTTCCTCACCAGCGTGCGCCACACCAAGATATCCTTGTTTAGCTGCTTCTTGAAAAACAGCCGTAAATTTCTCGGGAGGATGACCTAACTCAGAGGAATCAAGGCCGACTGCCACTATTTGGTGACGAAATGGTTTAGCAGCAGCAAGTGTTGCCATTGCACTGTCAGCGTCCAGATGACGGAGAAAGCACATTATCAACTGGGTGCTGATCTTCCACTTTTCGGTGGCTTCTTGGCGCGCCCGCTCGAATCCCGACATAAATACGGAGAAATCAATTCCTCGAGTGGTATGCGTTTGCGGATCAAACATCATCTCAGTATGAACAATGCCATCTTGATGACAACGTTCCAGGTAGGCAATCATCAAATGATAGAAGTCTTCCTCGTCACGGAGGACACTGGCACCAAGATAATATAAATCAAGAAAGCTCTGTAGATTATTGAAATTGTAAGCATTTATTACTTCATCTATTGAGCCATATGGCATTTCAATGGAGTGCTTTTGCGCTAGTGCCATAAGCATAGAAGGCTCAAGCGTGCCTTCAATATGTAAATGCAGTTCGGCCTTTGGGAGCTTCCTGATAAGCTTCAGAAGCTCACTCATCGAGTACTCCCGGGACATTTGCCTCGTAAATTTGCCAATTATCAATTATCTCATCAACGACACGAGACCCTACTCGATAGCCTGCCTCCACAGCAACCTCTAGGCCGGCGTATTTGTATCCTTTGGTTTCTTTTAACAGATTCTCGGCCGCGGTTCTCGTCGGGGGTTGCATGGTATAGTTGCTACCCGTCCTCAGGACCATGACGCGCTGTTTATCTACCCGGCCAATCTTATTGAGCCAAGAGAGAGACAAATAAGAGCCTGTGTCTTCCATGGCCGACGTTACCATATTCCCTTTGCCGTCCGTCCAGTAACTCACGAGCCTGTTAGCCCAATCATTGAGCAACTTACCGTGCCAAAATGTAAGTGCGGCGATATGATCTCCTTTTAGAACAATAGGCTTGCCTTGCGCTTTAGGATGCTCGGTGTACAAGACCCTCTCTTTTCTCACAGACGGGTCATCTGGTATTTCAATGTCCTTTGTTAACTCAAAAGCCCAATCAGTCAGGCCGGGATTAAGTTGGTATAGCTCACCCGTAGGCTCAGGCTTATTAGGATCAAAAGGTCCCATGGTGTAACGAGGAAAGTAGCCGAATGGCCAATCTTCAGGTATTTCTCGCGAGTCAATATGATGCCCCAAATCACCGTCAACAAGATATTCCGACCAGACCGCCGATCCCACCGGCGCGTCCTCCGGGTCTATGCCGGCGATCCCCACTATCAACCAATAAGCTTTAGATAGATCAAATCGATCATCCATCCCCAAAGCCATGACCGCCGCTGCCGACCTAGCAGTACCTATTCCAGTAACCATTACCAGCAAACCGTCATTAGGATCATAGTGCAGATCGCGCCAACCATGAAAAGGCAGTACTTCAGTCAAGTCACGCCTCTCCTTCCAAAGCTGAAATTCTCCAGCTCTGTCGCCAGTGTCGTTACCGATTTCAAACATAGTGACGACAACTATCTTGACCGGTCGGGCGTCCGCCCAAGACGAGTCTAGAAAAGCTAATAGTATGACTGTAAAAAGTAATGCAGAGGGAAAATGCTTTTTCATTTAAGAATTAACAGAGAAGTTTGCCTAAGCATGCCAAATAAACGAACTATGGTGAACACACACCCCACAAGATAGTACCTAAAAGACAAAGCGCAAGAAAAAAGGGCAGCCGGTAGGCTGCCCTTCGGTAAATGAAATCAAGAATGGCCAAAACTCGCCATTCAAGATGATCACCAAATTAGAACTTGTATTGAACTCTAGCGTTATAGTGACGAGGTAGTTCAGGAAGAACAATTACACCGCCAAACAAGTTCGGGAAGTTCGATCGGAAATATTCTTCATCAGTCAAATTCTTGCCACTCACGCTGAATAACCAATTTTCAGTTTCGTATGAAAAACCTAGGTTGACCAGAGTGTATTCAGGAAGTTCGACGGCACCAGAGTAGCCTGAGTCAACGCTATCAACATCAATAACGCTTCCAGTAACTGCCCAACCATTGCCAAAGTCATAAGTACCTGTGAGCGAGAAGATATTCTCAGGCATGCCCGCTCGCTTTGAATCACTGGCAGTGTTTGCTACGAACCCGCCTAACGTGCCTCCGTAAAGAAGATGACAAGGAATATTCGGCAGGTCATCACAACCTATGAAACTGAAACGATTGCCTGCTTCCTCTGTATTAAGGTTAGTAACTTCGATTTTGGAATAGCCAAAGGTCAACAGAAGATTCTCGTTTACCACCCAACGCACCTCGACCTCGGCACCTTCAGTTTCAGTTGCCTGGTTCGTGACAATGGACTGCGCAGAGAAGTCTGTTCTCTCTTGCTCGTAGACGGAGATCGCGTAGTAAAGGCTGTTATCTAGAAGGCTTCCTTTTACGCCGAATTCAAGCAGTTCTGACTCGTCGAAGACACCGCCATCAGCCACATTACCTACCGTAGCCTCAGCTCCCTGCCCGACAATCATTGTCGCTTGCTCAGAAGCAGTGAAGTAGGGAATAAACTGTCCGTCCGCGAAATCGTAACTGATACTCGCTGTCCAAGAGACGCCATCAACATCGTCATCAGCTTCAACATCTTCACATCCCCCGGGAGGCGGACAGAAATTGTTAGATGAGGCAAACAATAACTTATCAGACGGTTGACGACTTTCCACATCAATCGTGTCATATCGCACACCGAGTAATGCACTAAAACCATTGTTCCAGGTGAAATCACCCATCAGCGCAAAACCAAGATCTGTGTACTCACCGATGTAGTACTCGGTGTAATCGTCATCGATCGAAGTAGCAAGCACCCTCTTATCTAGAGCAGTTGAGGCTTTTGTGAGATCCCTACGATCAAAATACTCATTGGTGTAATCATCGGCATGTTCAAAGTCTGTGTGGCGTATCGATGGAGAAATCTGCACAGTTGCAGTCATATTTTCCATAACGAACTCTTTAGAAATTACCAACTTATCTTCAACAACCCAGGTTTCGTGGAATTGCGAAAAGCCGTAGGCATTTTCATTGAGATTATCGTACTCCTCATAAAACAGCTGGTTTTTCCATTGCCAACCACTGTCAGTTTCAACGATCACGTCAAAATAGAGGGTCGTGACTGTATTTTCCAAAGTATCCTCTGGAGCAACAAGGACATCACTACCATCTATCGTACTAATACCTGGATTCACTAGATTCAATGCAGAGAAATCACCTATGAGGATTGAAAGATAATCTGCGTCATCCTGAGCATTTGGCTCGAGAGCGAAATTATCGCCAAGGAAGTCGAACCGGAAGGGGTTAAGATCCGTGAACCCATCACCATTCGTATCAAATTCCTGGTGAGAAATCCTACCGTCACCATTCGTGTCTAACGGCTTCGCCGCGCCCGTTACATAGATACCATGATCGACAAGGTCTTGAGTCACACGATTCCAACCAGCGACCTGATTACCCTCGTATTCGTGCCACATCCCTCCGAATTGGAGCCTAACATTATCTGTTAGATCCATATCGAATGATGCTTGGAAGAGATTTTGCTCAACGCCAGTATTATCGTAATAACTTCCTGAGTCCTCAATCTCTCCGTAGATATAAAAACCAAACTCCTGGCCACCAATCTCTCCTGGACCACCGACTTCTGCAGTCACGATGGATTTGTCCCAGCTTCCAGTCGTGAATGACATTCTTCCTTCGGTTTCTGGAATGAATTGTCCCGTCTCTTCAATTCGCGCAGATTTTGGATTGAAGTTTAGGTAGCCCCCGATTTTAGATGGCCCATAAATTGGAGAAGCGGGCCCTCTCACTACATCTACCCGATCAGAAGCTCCGATCGGCGTCGGATAATTGCCCGGGTTGTCTAATCGTCTTACTCCCCTGAAGTAGGTTTCCCCAGGCGTGCCTCTAACATCTAGCCCGCCAGCGACGCCGAAGAAAGACTGCGTAAAACTACCTGGTGCTACCGCAATAAGTTCGTCGATATCCTGCATATTGAAACGCTCCATCATCTCCTCAGAGATAGTGGACGCTGATCGCGGTGTTTCTAAGAGTGACTTGTTGAAGCCAAAAACCGACTGGACATTTTCTCCCGGTAAGCTACCAAGGTCTCCCTTGACAACAATCTCTTCCATCTCAGCATTAGCGGTTCCAGCGATGCTGAATGCCAGAATACTGGAAGCAAAAAGGCTTTTAGATAAGCCCAACTTTTTAAGATACATTCAATTGTCTCCCCGACTTAAATTAAAAATGTAGTGTTTCTTAATGTTTTAGACAAAGGTTCGAATACTTCACAACCCGTCTCTAAGAGAGCAATAACCATGCCTATTTGAACAGTTTCCCGGCGTTACTGAGACAAAAGGACTAGACGCTTTCCGCAACTATAGTGTCTCAAATTCCGAGAGGATTTTGCACCCTCAAGGAGCACAAATATCATACTGACGGCAAATAAAGCCCCGTTTCGGTGCAATCCTTAAACCTCCTACCCCAGCGGCATCTGAACGGACTTTCTCCTCGAAAGCGAAAATATTCGAACGATACCTTTTCAGTAGCTCTTCCTTTGTCTGAGAGTCCACGAACGCGTACTTGAGAGAGTTCTCACTCAGGAGCTTTATCTCGTTCCAGGATAGGTTGAATTCTTTAACCGCTACAAAAAACTCGTCGGTCATCGTAGAGTCCCACATGCCGCGATCATCAGTCGAAAGGGCCACAGGAATACCGGTCCGGAGGTATTCGGGAAACGGATGCTCTCTGTAGTCCGAGACATATTCCAACAACAAATTACTGATCAAATTAATTTCAACCAAGTAAGGTCCATGGCGCATCAGCCTCATCGTATCAGGATCAGTAATTAGGTTTATTCCGTGTCCGATTCGATCAGCTCCTAGCAACAAAGTATCACGTACATGCGAGTTAGGTTCGTCTACTTCTCCACCGTGAATGGAAAGATGAACATTTCCATATTTGTGCCGGAGTTCTCTGAAGGTAGGGAGAAATCTTAGAGGATAGCCCTTATCATCATCCTCCCTACCGACCATATTTACTGCTACCCAGGGTTTATTAGCGGTGACAAACTTATATGCCTCTATTAGCTGTTCTTCTGCTGTGGGCAGCATGCGAAGAATGGATAATTGAAAACGCCAAGTCATCCCAGTTTCTTTAAAATCAGGCTCATCTAGAGCGTCACGTAATAGCTGTGCCGCATCGGAGCTTCCGATTTGAGTACCATCTGGTTTTACCCATCCAGCGACAGGGACCTGTGGCTCGGCATAAAGTAAACCTTCGTCGGCTAGGTGCTGCAGATTCTTTAACGAAATACCCTTCATGATATAAGGATCAGTTAGGAGATCCCCGAGACGCTGCCAATGTCTCTCAAAAAATTCATTTCGACCCTCGTGCTTCTTATCCAATCGAATAGCATTTGACCAATCCTCAAGCTGTCGATCATTCATCTCGGCTAACGGTAGATATTCAGATTTCTCACATTCAGAAAGCTTCTCCCAGTTATTTTCTGAAATGTTTCGGTAGTGGATTAGATATTGGTCAAAGCCGATATCACCATATCGACGACAGTTATTGATCGCGACCTTCGTAAAATAAAGGTAACCAAACTCACTCGATGCGATCGCCAATTCATACCAGTCCTCCGAGAATATCGAACCAGTTAGGTGATGATGCAAATCACCCCCCTTGGGCATCTCGTAAAGGAACTGGTGCAGTTCCGCGTCACTACTGTTCCGCTTGAACTCCTCAAACCAGTCCCCGCGTAACTCAACGCAGCAAAAGCAGAGCCCAATTAAAATAGCAACTTTTTTCAAGCTTTACTCCTTGGCACGAAATCCATTCATTTTAGACAATTGCAACAATACCGTGAACCAATGACATTCAAATCGTTCTCTGGGATGAAGTACAATAAATGCATGACAGAATATCCAAGAGACATGGTGGGCTACGGCTCAAAACCCCCGGAAGCGAACTGGCCTGGCGGCGCCAGACTAGCTCTGCAGTTCGTGATCAATTACGAGGAAGGCGGAGAAAACAATGTCCTCCACGGAGACTCTGCCTCTGAGACCTTTCTTTCTGAGATCATTGGCGCGGCAGCCTTCAATGCACGGCATATGAGCATGGAATCCCTATACGAGTACGGCAGCCGCGCAGGCTTCTGGCGATTACATCGTCTCTTCCAGCGTTTTAACATACCGGTTACTGTCTATGGAGTTGCCATGGCATTGCAACGTAATCCAGAAGCAGTGCACGCCATGCTCGAAGCAAACTGGGAGATAGCCTCACATGGATATCGTTGGATTAACTATCAGGAGATCCCGGAGGATGTAGAAAGAGAACACATGGCGCGCGCGATAGAAATTCACGAACAACTAACCGGGGCAAAACCTCTTGGCTGGTACTCAGGGCGCGACAGCCCCAATACACGCAGACTGCTGCTGGAATGGGACCACTTCCTCTACGACAGTGACTCCTACGCCGACGACCTACCATACTGGCACTCTGTGGGGGATCGCCTTCATTTGATTATTCCATACACACTCGACATCAACGACATGCGTTTCGCCAGCGCTCAAGGATTTAATGCTGGCGATCAGTTTTTCAACTACCTTAAAGACAGCTTTGACACTCTCTATGAAGAAGGAGGCCGCATGATGAATGTAGGGCTGCACTGCCGCATAGCAGGTCGTCCGGGTCGGACCGCCGCATTAGCCCGTTTTCTAGATTACGTAGCCGAACGGCCAGACGTCTGGGTCTGTCGCCGCATTGACATTGCTAATCACTGGTATCAGCAGCATGGACCTGGCGCGGCACAATAAGCTCAAGCAAAATTGCACACATAGCACCGGTAGAGACAGGGAACTGAAGGATAGTTACCACGCCTGACGGCAAAACCGAGACCCATTGAATCGAAGTAGAAATGCCGTAACCGAAAAGTATAGCTAATCCGACGACAAGATAGTCTCGCTGTTTTGCCTGATTACCTTGAACGACTCTGAAACCCGAAAGCACCACCAGCATGAACATAAGCAAGGTTCCTCCATACACCACAACCGAAGGGATAGTTTGGAACAATCTTGCGATCAAGGGAGATATACCCAAGAGAACCAGAAAAATCGCGACGTAAGAACCTACAAAGCGACTGGCAACACCAGTCAAACGAATTACCCCATTATTCTGAGAGAAGGTTGTGCTCGGGAACGTGCTGAGTATTGACGCAATCATAGAAGCAAAAGCACCAGCCATAATGCCACCACGCATTCTGCTCCAATAACCTTCTCCCTCAGTCGACAAACCAGAAAGATTAGCGGTCGCGGTGATATCTCCAACTGACTCCATAGCAGACACTAAATATATCGGCATCAAGATGGCGATAATCTGTAGATCGACACCCAAAGGATATCTACCTATTTCAGGGATGAAAATTACAGATTCCAGATGAACACCCGAAAAATCTACTAGGCCCATGAAAGAAGCGACTGCAACCCCGATTGCAAGACCTAGGGTAATACTGCTCAGCCTCAGCCAGGCTAAGCGTTGTAGGGAGAGAAATAGAATAATGATAAAAACCAAGAACGCCAGCAGCAGCATTTTCAAGCCATCGCCAGCGAGACCTCCAGCCGATAAAAATTCACGCTGCAGACCTGAAAGAGTCGTGAAAACCAAAGATAGACCAAGCAATATAATGGTCGCTCCCGCAACATTGTTTGTAATAATGTTCCTCAAGTGCTTGATGTAAACTGATAGTCCCATTACCACCAGGCCGCAAACTACACTTGAGCCAAAAATCACGCCCAGTGCATCACTGGATGACATGTCTAGCACCAGCTTTTCATATGAGAAAATCAATGGTCCAATAAAAGCAAAACTTGTACCCTGAACGCTCAACAAACCAGTACCGAGCGGACCTAGACGATTAACTTGAACCAACGTTGCAAAACCAGACACGACCAGTGCCGCAGCAATAACGTAGGTTGTGTCGGCCGCGTCCAAGCCCATTCCAAGGGCTACGATCAGCGGTGCTGTTAAAATACCCCCAAACATAGCAAGCACATGTTGTAACCCAGCAAAACTGGCAGCGGCCACACTTGGACGATCGTCAAGCTTGTAAAGCAAAGGGGTTTCCTTAGAGTTTTCGGTCATGAATTAGATCAATTTTCTCCGTATAGACGTCCCGCAATTTATCAAACATGCCTTGCGTGTAAAGTGATAATATAGTGATAATCTAAAGCTCTTATCTTGGAGGGATGGACCAATGAAAGAGTTTATTGAAAAGATGCCTAAGGCTGAACTTCATGTTCATCTTGAGGGCACTCTTGAACCCGAGCATATTTTTAGCTTAGCTCAACGTAACAACATCGAACTCGACTACTCGACACCAGAGGAAGTGATAGCCGCATACGATTTCCACGACCTCCCCTCATTCCTCACGATCTATTACGCGGCGATGAATGTTCTACGAACTGAACAAGATTTCTACGAACTGGCGTATCACTACTTCGAAAGAGCCAAGGCTGACAACATAATCTATGTTGAGCCTTTTTTCGATCCTCAGGCGCACACATCAAGAGGAATCGACTTCGAAACGATTATTGGCGGTATTAAACGTGCGCAGGAAGATGCTGAGGTCAAATTAGGTATCGAATCGAACCTGATAATGTGCTTTCTTAGGGATATGAGCGCAGAGTCGGCGATGGAACATCTCGAGATGAGTCTTCCGTTCAAAGACCACATCATTGGAGTCGGACTCGATTCCGATGAAAAAAATAACCCTCCAGAGAAGTTTGCGGAAGTATTCGCGCGTGCTCGCGCTGAGGGGTACAAACTAACAATGCACTGTGACTTGAATCAAGAAAATATTTTAGAGCACATTCGTGAATGTCTTGATTTGATTAATGTTGATCGAATCGACCACGGATATAACTGTTTGGAGGATGACGACCTAGTCCAGGAAATCGTGAGCCGGGGGCTCGGTTTGACGATCTGTCCAATTTCGAACCGGATGGTCATCCAGTCACTGACCGGCGCGGAAATTAAAAAGATGCTTGATCACGGCATCAAGGCCACCATCAATTCAGACGACCCGGCTTATTTCCGTGCTTACCTAAATGACAATTTTATCGCTCTTGCGGAAGAAGGCGAGTTGACGAAAGAGGAAATCGTTCAGTTGTCGCGCAACGCTTTTGACATTGCCTGGCTGCCTGATAGTCGTCGTCAAAACTATATTGATCTACTTAACGAGTTCACATCCAACTGAAAACAACCTAAAGAAGCAAGAATTTACCCAAAAATATAAAGGCAATGACAAAAGCGGCGAAAGGGCATTCTGAGGCTCGGCCGCTCATCACCTTCACCGCAACGTAGGTTACGAATCCAAGCCCAATACCATCCGCGATAGAAAAAGACAGCGGCATTGCTAAGGCGCATACAACAGCGGGCGCACTCTCAGTTAAATCTTCCCAATCTACATCGGCCAAACTCCTAGCCATAATGCAGGCGACGAACAACAAAGCCGCGGCAGTCGCGAACGGCGGAATGGTCTGAGCCAAAGGCGCAAAAAATAAACATAGTAAAAAAAGGCAGGCGACCGTAACGGCAACCAATCCAGTTCGGCCTCCAGACTCTACACCTGCTGCACTTTCTATATAGGAAGTAGTTGAGGACGTGCCTGCTAGACCGCCGATGACGGTTGCAGAAGAATCAGCCAAGAGCGCTTTGTTTAGGCGCGGTAGTTTGCCGTCCTTGTCAAGCAGATCAGCTCTGTTGGCCACGCCAACCAGGGTACCTGCGGTATCGAAGACATCAACGAGCAACATAGTCAGAATGACTGTGACCATGGAAATATCGAGCACTGCTAGAAGATCAAACTTGAAAAAAACAGGAGCCATCGAGGGCGGAGTGGAAACAACTCCTTGATATTCACCGACACCGCTGATTAATCCGATAAGCGTAGCAACCAACATCCCAATAATTACGGCACCGGTGATACCTCTCGCCGTTAGCGCCGCAATAAGCGCAAAAGCAGCCAGACAGATAAAAGCAGGAGGATTATGCAAATCGCCCAGGGCCACAAATGTCGCTGAGTTCGCATCAACTACGCCCGCATTCTTCAGAGCTATAAAACCCAGAAACAATCCAATGCCCGCCGATATACCGAGCTTCAAATTCTTGGGAATGGCATTGATCAACCACTCTCTAACAGGCAGCAGACTCAAGATTACGAATAGGACCCCGGAAACGAGGACTGCCGCCAAGGCGGCTTCCCAGGTATATCCGAGTCCAAGCACGACACCATAGGTAAAGAAAGCGTTCTGACCCATCCCCGGCGCTTGAGCAATCGGATAGTTGGCCCACAATCCCATGATCAACGTACCCGCTGCAGCCGCTAGGCAAGTCGCTACAAATACTGCGCCAAAGTCCATACCCGCATCACTCAGGATTGCTGGATTGACCACTGTGATATAAACCATCGAGAGGAAAGTGGTCGTACCCGCTAGAACCTCGGTTCGCAAGTCAGTCCCGTGTTCCTTTAATCGAAAATAACGTTCAACAAGCTGGTACAAAACGTACTCCTAGATATCACTGTGGTCTTTACGATGACAAATACTGATGTGCAATGCTACTCTGGAATGATGGATAAGCACTTTATTTCAGCCGAAGAACTGCTCACTGACTCCTTTCGCCTTGCTGACCAAATTTTTCGTTCTGGCTTTCGTCCGCATTTTATTGTGGGTGTCTGGCGAGGCGGTGCACCAGTTGGCATCGCGGTACAGGAGTACCTAGACTATATGGGCGTCGAAACAGACCACATAGCGATTAGAACATCTTCTTATTACGGTATTAATCAACAAGACAAAGAGGTCCGCGTTCATGGACTGAATTACATCATCGACCACGTTAACTCCGACGACGAATTATTGCTCGTGGATGATGTTTTCGATTCTGGACGCAGCGTCATTGCAATTCTTGACGAGCTAAAACTAAAGACACGCGCAAATCTGCCCGAAACGATTAAAATCGCGACGCCCTACTACAAGCCTGACAGAAATACGACAGAGATTATTCCAGATTACTACGTGCATGAGACTGACCGGTGGCTGGTATTCCCACACGAATTAGCCGGCCTGAGCTCAGAGGAAATCGCGTACGCCAAACCGGCAGTTCATGAATTGATTGGAGAGCAAAAAGTAGTCGGTGATACCTAACTGAATGTTACCAATAGCAGACCTACAATCAGCCAAGGGATTCAGGCAGGTCGCAGCCTCCCTGCAAACATCAGGCTTTGCTGTCATGGTAGGGCATGGAATTGAGGCACGAGACTTTCAACAGCTCTACGAAAGCTGGAACCAATTTTTCACAAAAGCCGACAAAAAGTCCTTTACGGCAGATTCCACTTCTCAATCCGGTTATTTTTCCATACAAAACGCTGAGCGAGCGGTTGCCGCCAAGGAACAGGATCTTAAAGAATATTTTCAGTTCTGGCCTGGCACGACAATACCCACGCCGCAAAAACAATTAACTCTGCAGATCTATGACCAGATGTTCGACATTGCACAGAGAATCCTGACCGCGTTACAGGACCACCTGCCAGCCAGTACTTGGACACGTCTAGAGAGCCCGCTTGCTGAATGCTTATCGCGCGAGGATACAATGATCAGGCTTCTTTACTATCCTCCTTTATCTGGCAATGAACCGGCAGACGCTATGCGAGCAGCTCCCCACGAAGACATCAATTTTATTACCTTGTTGCCCGCAGCTAGTCAGCAGGGACTAGAAATCAAACCTAAGCAAAGTGACTGGCAACAAGTCGAAACATCTAGCGATTCAATCGTCGTCAACATCGGCGATATGCTAAAGGAATTGACCGATCACAAGCTGCCGTCGACAACGCATCGAGTCGTAAACCCCGCGAAGGAAGCTCGGCAGATGGCAAGAATTTCAGCGCCTCTGTTCTGCCATCCCGACCCATCGCTTCGGCTTTCACCTGAATACACAGCAGGTGACTACTTGCGAGACAGGATCAACGAGATCAACGCACAGACGATGAAAATCAATTGAAAATCATATTTGACACGGATCCCGGTATTGATGACGCAATGGCTCTTCTTTACCTCAGTGCATTACCGGACATAGAGCTTATCGGTATTACAACTATTCACGGCAACGCATCGATTGAAGATTGCACTAGGAATGCACTCTACCTCTGCGAGCATTACAGCATCAAAGCTCCTGTTTTTCAGGGAGAGGCGACTAGCTTTAGTAGCATTGCACCAGAGAAATACCCTGACTTTGTGCATGGAGCCGATGGATTAGGTAACACTAATCGATCCCCTTCTTCTAAGGTCTTGGATGAGATGAGTGCAGTGGATTTTCTAATAAAGAGCCTAAAAGATTACCCAGGAGAGATCACGATTCTCGCCGTGGGTCGATTAACTAACCTAGCGAAAGCATTAGAAAAAGAACCCGAGCTCCAGGAACTTGCCAATGAAGTTATTTTTATGGGAGGGACAATCAAGGCTAAAGGCAACGTCAGCGCATGGGCGGAAGCAAATATTTTTGGCGACCCTGAGGCAGCCGCTATCGTTTTTAGCAGTCGACTGAAGCTTACAATGGTCGGCCTTGACGTAACCAATTCCGCCAGAATGACGCTGCCCTTCGTCGAATCACTCGTACCTGGAAACGATGAAATCTCGACATTTCTAGTCGCGATAAATCAATATTATGCAGACTTTTACAGAGAAACGGAGGGAACTGACGATTTCCCCATTCACGACTCATCTGCCGTCGCTTACCTGCATGACCCTAGTATTTTCGAAACTAAAAGCGGCAATCTTCGCTGTATACTCGATGGCAAAGAGAGAGGACGAACGGTATTTCAGGAAGATAGAAACGGAATTCACAAGGTCTGCATGAAAGTAAACCCCGAGCAACTATTGCGTAATTACGCCGCCCAGACAAAGTCGAAATACAATCCTCACGAGGCTGGCACTCCGCGCCGGTGACTGGCTTCGATTCGCTTCTGAATATATTCACCAGCGGTAATGATAGGTGAAGCTTCACTTTTTCGATGATCCAGACAACTATCAAGCACTTGAATCGGAGTGGCAGAGTCGGGATCCACGAACATAGCGATAGAAAACCGCGCATTATGACCAACTTTAGACTTGACCCGATGCGGTGTAGATCGAAAGCGACCATTTGTCCAGCGCTCCATCAAATCACCAGTATTGATCAAAATTGTGTCCGCTTCAGGTTCTGCTGCCTGCCAACGCCCGTCGGAATCAAGAATCTCTAATCCACCCACACCGTTCTGAAACAATAACGTCAGCATTCCATAATCAGTATGAGCCCCGGCACCAAGCTGGCTGGGAGCAACCGAGTACGAAGTATCAGCAGGATAATAAAGCAATCTAAGGGAAACATTCTCCCCTTGATGTTTTTGAACGAAATAGTCCGGCTCTAGGGATAAAGCTTTAGCACAAACTCTCTGGACTCGATAAGCACTTTCTAGGCAGATCTGATAAAAGGCAATCATCGTCTCCCTAAACAAATCATTCGGCCAACGTCGATCCGCCGGATCATGGTTTAGCAGATTCCGCATCGTAAAGGTTTCTTTAATGTCCGCTGGCGCAGTCGGATCAAGGTGTTCGATTCCGACCTCTTGAAATCCAAAATTTTCACCAGCAGAGGCATAGGAAGATAGCTTCTTCATACTAAGCTCCTGGGAGAAAAACCACTCCGCTACTTTAAAGGTTCTTTCTATGTCGCTTTGATCAATACCAAGATTTTGGATCCCCATAAAACCCTCTGTCGTGAGGGCCGAGGCAACTTGGTCAGCAAGCGACGCGATTGAGACGGGATGTGATTCATCGTAATGACGGAAATCAATGATTGGTATCACACGTCCTACCCTCCAACTTCACTCTGAATTTCCTGTTCCAGCCAATAGATGACCTGTTCTCTCTCAATTTGAGTCATACCCGTGACGTTACCCAGCGGCATATAGCCTGTACTAATAGCGGTTAAAATCTGGCTAGCGGATTTTCGATAAATCGCAGGGTCGTCCATCAGAACTCCGGCTGGCGGAGCGACAAAACCCGGATGCGTTGGCTCAGCTGCGTGACAAACCTGACAGTGGACTTTAAGGATTCTATGCACTTCAGTTACATCAACCGGGTTTGAAAATACTATCTCTCTTGGACTTTCTTCAAACGGCTTAAACTGTTCGTAAGCCAGCCACGTTGCCAAGCCAAGGAATGCAGCGATTGAAAAAATAAGAATTCGATAGTCAATGATGCCGCGGTGACGAAGGTTAAAGAAATGCCTCGCGTAAGCTACGATCGCAAGTATTGAGATCAGAATCAGCCAGTTGTGAGGATGACTGTATATGAATGGCGCATGGTTACTAACCATACAGAACAACACTGGCAGCGTGAAATAGTTGTTATGCGTCGACCGTTGCTTTGCTAAAGCTGCCCCCCGAGCATCAGGCTCTCTGCCACTTTGTATGGCATCAACGAACCGTTTTTGTGTTGGGATAATACCTAGAAAAACATTGCCCGCCATGATTGTTCCCAGAAGCGCCCCAACATGTAGGAAGGACGCACGATCCGAGAACAGTTTGGTCGACAGCCAGCACTGCAAAGCAACGAAAACGATCAATATCAACGCAAACAGTCTTGAGTAGTGTCGTAGAGGAGACCTAATCAAACCCTCATAAATAAAAACACCCGATGTGATAAAGACCACACTTCCAAGCACCGCGGCACTTGGATCCTGCAGCCATTTCCCCGGCCCGACCAGGTAAGTCGTAGCCTGAAAATAATAGACAGCTATCATCAAGAGGGAGCCAGTTATCCAGGTGCTATACGCTTCCCACTTTGACCAATGAAGCAACCGCGGCCACACAGGTGGCGCAAGCTCATACTTTCTGAAATTGTAGATTCCACCTCCATGAATCGACCATAGAGAACCTTTTACACCACTTCCCTTGTCCTCGTCTTCAGGTTCTTCAAGGCTGTTATCCAACCAGATGAAATGCAGCGACGCGCCGACCCAGGCGATACCAGCAATCAGATGTAACCAACGCATTAAAATGCTAAGCCACTCGGTCAGATAAATTTCAATCATTTCGTCGCCCTACTGTGACACCATTAACGATGGTTTCGGCAACTAATGTTTCGTCCGCCATGGTCATGTAAACAAACAATTCCTCTTCGATAGAGCGCGCTAAACCGACCCGCCGAGCCATGATGCTTTCGGGCTTAGGCTTAAGAAGCACTAGGTCAGCTTCTTTGCCTTTTACAAGATTACCAATCAAAGAATCCAGACCGAGCAGTTCAGCGTTACCTAGAGTTGCCATCGCAAACGCCTCCATAGCACTGAGGGAATATCCTCTCAACTGACACACTTTAAATGCATCACCTAACGTCCTAAACATTGAAAGACTAGTCCCTCCTCCAACGTCGCTTGCGATTCCCACCATAGCGCCCGCTTCACGCAATACCTTTAGATCAATCAACCCGCTGCCAAGAAACAGATTAGAAGATGGGCAAAAAGCCACTCTTCCGCCTTTAGTTGCTAAAAGTGATATTTCTGCTTCGCTCAAGTGCAGGCAATGGCCAAAAACACTCCTCTCGGTGAGCAGACCAAAGCGGTCGTAGACACTCAGGTAATCAGTAGTGTCAGGGTATAACTCGGAAACTTTCCTGATTTCTTCGTGGTTCTCTGACAGATGTGTCTGAATCCAGGTGTCAGGGTAGGCTTTATGCAGGCGACCTGCAGATGCAAGCTGCTCCGGCGATGATGTGACAGCAAATCTAGGTGTTATTGCATACCCCAACCGACCTTTACCATGCCAGTCTTTGATCAGCCTAGCGCTGGCCTCCTCACCACCTTTAGCGTCATCACAGAGGTTCGCCGGCGCTAGCCGATCCATAAGCACCTTGCCCCCGATCATACGCATCTGGCGTTGATACGCTGCAGCAAAGAAACGGTCCGTAGCTGCTTCATGACTAGTGACATAAACCATCGCAGTGGTCGTACCAGCTGCGATAAGTCCGTCAAGAAAATCATGTGCGGACTGTTCCGCGTAAAAAGGATCAGAGTAACGACTTTCAGCGGG
>MDSZ01012776.1_pt1 | contig 16365 bp, 20 predicted proteins | sample 811201 | NCBI WGS metagenome assembly MDSZ01 (sample SAMN05326647, study PRJNA326480) | marine metagenome | isolation source: seawater | place: Indian Ocean: North | collected 2010
AAACTTGTCAAATTAGTATGTAAAGAGTTATAGCAATATTGATATTTTTTATATAAAAAATTAATTATTATGGGTTTTCCTAGAGCAAATAAGATAAACGCTGAAAAATACGTAGCTGGCCTAAGCTTATTTAAACAAAAAGTAGCCAAAGTAAAGCTATCTGCCAACGAGTCTGCTCTTGGGCCAAGTCCAAAAGCCATAAATGAGTATAAAAAAGTTGCTAAAAGTTTTAAAAGATATCCAGACTCTGATGGGACTTTTTTAAGAAATTTATTAGCCAAAAAATTTAGACTAAACCCAAGCAGAATAATATTAGGATCAGGATCTGATCAAATTTTTGAGTTAGTATGCAAGACCTTCATAAGTAAAGGAGATGAGGTAATTGTTCCACAGTATAGTTTTATAATTTATCGCATTTATAGCAAAATAAATGGAGCGAAAATTATTTATGCAAAAGAGAAAAATTATAAGGTATCAGTTGAAAATCTTTTAGCTAAAGTAACAAAAAAAACAAAAATTGTTTTTTTAGCCAATCCTAATAATCCAACTGGAACTTTTATTTCTAAAATGGAAATTTTAAAACTAAGAAAAAAACTTAGAAAGAATATATTGCTTGTAGTTGATGATGCTTATTTTGAATATGCTCAAAGTAATAAAAATTATAGGTCAGGATTAGATATATTCAAAAATTATAAAAACGTATTAGTTACTAGAACGTTTTCCAAGATCTATGGATTGGCTGGTTTGAGAATTGGTTGGGGTTACTCTTCTAATGACATAATAAGATCATTAAATATGCTAAAGCCACCTTTTAATGTTAATAGAGCGGCTCTGTTTGCAGCATCGGCATCTGTTAAAGATACCAAGTGGCTAAATAAAGAAATTAGGCACGTTAACAAGTGGACCAAAAAGTTTTTTAAGATCTTCAAAACTTTGAAGATAGAAACAAATTTAGGACATGCAAATTTTTTGTTGATAAACTTTACTAAAGCAAAGAAAAATTCAAAAAGAATTTTTTTAAAACTTGCAAACGCTGGTATTTTAGTAAGAAAAATGGATGTATATAAAATTAAAAACTCTTTACGTGTAACTATTGGAAATTCTAAGGAAAATATTAAATTTTTAAAGGTGTTAAAAAAAGTAATAAATGTTTAATAATATTTGTATTATCGGTTGTGGTTTGATTGGATCTTCAATTCTAAGGGCTGTAGAAGAAAAAAAATTAGCTTCCAAAATCAATGTTTTTGATAAGTCGAGTCGTGTCAACGACTACTTAAAAAAAAATTTTTCAGTTTCATTGTATAACAATATATCTGATGCCGTTAAAAATTCTGATCTAACAATAATCGCCTCTCCTTTGAGTAGCTATAAGGAAATTTTACTATCAATAAAGTCAGGTTTGAAAAAAAATTCGATATTAACAGATACAGGCTCGGCAAAAAAAGAAATTAATAAAATTATAAATAATTTAAATCTTGATAATATTAACTGGATTGCTTCGCATCCAATTGCAGGAACTGAATATAGTGGACCAGAGTCAGGATTTTCAAATCTTTTTGAAAATAGATGGTGTATTTTATCTTCAGGCAAGCGTGTAAGTAAGGATAAGATTAATGAGCTTCAGGAATTCTGGTCTAAACTTGGGAGTAAAACAAAATTAATGTCATTCGAGGATCACGATTATGTTTTATCATTAACTAGCCATTTGCCTCACGCAGTTGCTTATAGTATCGTGAAAACAGCAATTAATAATGAAGATAAATTTAAAAACGATATTATTCAGTACAGCGCTGGAGGATTAAGAGATTTTACAAGAATAGCTGCATCTGACCCTTTGATGTGGAAAGATATCTTTATTGATAATAGCGATAATATTTTAAAAGTATTAGATAGTTATTCCAAAAATCTGGATGAAATTAAAAATGCAATCAAAAAAAAAGATAGCAACAAGCTATTAGAAATTTTTTCTTCAACTAAAAAAGTGAGAAAAGAAATTATTAGAGCGGGTCAGGATACAAAAGAGCCAGATTTTGGAAGAAAATAATTTAAGTAAAGTTTAATAAAATTTTTCAATTTCAGCATATATTTTATCTTCAATTTCTTTAACAAATTCATCGTTCCGCTTCCCAGGCATGACTGGTTCTAGGAATGAAATATGAATATCTCCTGAAAATTTCATGAAACTGTTTTTAGGCCAAACCTTTCCAGAATTTAAAGCTACCGGGACACAAGGCAAGTTTAAAGCTGTATATATTCGACCAGCTCCTTTTTTAAATGGTACTCTTTCGCCAAACTTAACTCTAGTACCTTGAGGAAAAATGAGCAAAGGTCTTCCTTCTTTTAAAACTTTTGTTTTTACACTATCAAAAAAACCAAGATTTTCTTTTGTAGTAGTTTCCCTCACTATCGGAATAGACCCTATTTTTTTTAAATACCATCCAAATAATGGTATCTTCAATAATTCCTTTTTTAAAATAAAAATTGGATAATCTATAGGAGCTTGCAATACAAATGTTTCAAAAATTGATTGATGTGCTGAAGCCAGAAAAAAATTTTTTTCTTTTTTAAGATTTTCAAGACCGTGAAAAATCACCTTAGTACCAAGAATGTATCTACACAAAAAAATTATATAATTTGCTAAAAATTTTCCGAATAAAAAAGTAACTTTTTTTGGCAAAAAGAGAGATGGCAGAGCGGCGATTAAAACAATCAAGAGTCCAAAAAAGAAAAAAATATTAAAAACTAATGATTTTAGAAATTGCATTAATATTTGATTATTTTATTCAGATCTTGCCTTTTTCTTATAATTTTGAATTTATTTCTATCTACCCAAACCTCAGCTGGTAAAGGTTTAGAGTTATAATTTGATGCAAGAACAGATCCATAGGCGCCAACATCTTTAATTGCCACAAAATCTTTTTCTGACAAAATCTGAAAGGATTTATAAATTTTAAATTTACATGAGCTTTCACAAATTGGGCCCACAAATTCCATAACTTTTTTAGAATACGAATTTCTTTTTGTAATCGGCACAATTTCATGTTGGGCATCGTACAATGCGGGTCTCATAAAATCATTCATGCCCGCATCAAGAATAATAAAAATTTTTGAAGCAGTTTTTTTAATGTATTGAATTTTGGAAACTAAAATTCCTGTATTTCCAACTATAGCTCTACCAGGTTCAAATATAATTTTACAATTAAACTTATTTTTAAATTTTTCTACAAGTTTAGGATAATCTTTTAATTTGATTTCCTTAACTTTTTTATTGTAAGAAATTCCAAAACCACCTCCAAGATCAATATACTTTAAATTTATTTTTGTTTTTTTTAAAATTCTCTCAATAACTTTAAGAGTTTTCTTAAATGGAGTTTCTTTAAGAATTTGACTTCCAATGTGGACACTAATTGAGTTCAATTTTACATTCTTTAATTTCTTTATTTTATTAATAACACTAATCAAATCTTTTTTTGACAAACCAAATTTATCATCTGCCTTTCCAGTTGAAATTTTTTTATGCGTTTGTGCTTTAATATTCGGATTAAGTCTAAGACCAATAGATGTTATTTTTTTCTGAGCCTTTGAAATTTTATTTATCAAAATAACTTCACTTTCGGACTCAGCGTTAATTAATAATATTTTCTTTTTAATAGCCAATTGTAATTCATCAGCATTTTTTCCAACACCAGAAAAAACGATTTTTTGAGGCTTAATCCCTGAATTTAAAACTTTGATTAATTCTCCACCAGAAACCACATCAGCTCCAGAACCCAATGTTTTTAATAATTTTAGAATACTAGAGTTAGAATTTGATTTGACCGAAAAACAAATTAATGGATCGATATTAGAGAAACTCTTCTTAAATTTCAAAAAGTTGTCTTTTATCTGTTTTTTTGAGTACAAATAGAATGGCGTAGAAATTTTTCTTGCAAGAAAAGAAACAGGTAATTGCTCAATCGTTAATTTTTTATTTTTAAATTTTATTTGTGTCATATAATTGTTTTTGTTCATCAAACTTACCTATATACTTAGGATATGATTTTTTACCGCATGCAACTAAAAATGTTATAGTAAGAAGTAATAACAAAACTTTTTTCATATTTCTTTTTTATATTTACTTATCATTTTTTTTATATTTGAGCTTGAAGTTCCCCCATAAGACTTCTTTGAATTCATTGAGTTTTTTACATCAAAAATTTTTAAAATATTTTTGTCTAAGTTTTTATAAAATTTTTTAATTTCACCTAAAGATAAATCATTTAAATTTTTTCCTTTTTTTTCGGAGTAATTTACTAGTTTAGAGGAAATAGTATAAGCCTCTCTGAAATTTAATTTTTTCTGTTTAACTAAAAAATCTGCAAAATCTGTTGCTGTTGTAAAACCATTGTTGGCCATCATTAACATTCTTTTTTTGTTCGCTTTTAAGTTCTTTATAAGCTCATATCCCAAAGTTAATGTGTCCTTTAAAGTATCATATCCATCAAAGACTAAAGATTTGTCATCTTGCAAGTCTTTAAAATAAGAAATTGGCAGACCTTTCATTATTGTAAGAATTGAATTGAGTTTCCCGTAATTTATTCCAGTTCTACCTCTTATTAATTCCGCAGGGTCAGGATTTTTTTTTTGTGGCATGATAGATGAACCTGTGAGCATTTTATCATTAAAGTGAATTAGTTTATAAGCATCTGAGTTTAAGATAATAAAGTCCTCGGCTAATCTCGAAAGGTGCATGGCGCAGACAGCTGATGCATATAAGAAATCGATAGCGAAATCTCTATCTGATACTGTATCAATAGAATTAGCAGATGGTTTTTGAAATCCTAATTTTTTGGAGGTAAAAAATCTATCGATATTGTATGAAGTTCCAGAAAGTGCAGCAGCTCCAAGTGGAGACTCATCTAATAAAGAAAGATTATTCTTAAATCTATTCTTGTCTCTTTTTAACATCTCATAATACGCGAGTAAATAGTGGGCAAAAGAAATTGGCTGAGCATTTTTTAAATGAGTAAAACCAGGCATAACAGTATCGATGTGAGTTTCAGATTTTAACAGAATAGCTTTCATTATTTTTTCAATTTCGAAAATTATATTATTTGAAGATTTTTTTACCCAAAGTTTGAAGTCTGTCACCACCTGATCATTCCTAGATCTTGCTGTATGTAAAAATCCTGCAGAGGGACCAATTATTTCATATAATTTTTTTTCAATATTTAAATGAATATCCTCAAATTTTAAATTAAATTTAAACTTACCTTTTTCAATCAATTTTTGAATTTTACTAAGTCCCTTAATAATTTTCCTTCCATCTTTCACGGGTATAATCTTTTGCTTAATAAGCATCTGGGTATGAATCTTCGAAGCAAATATATCCTCTTTATAAAGCCTTTTATCTACATTTATAGACGCACCTATTCTTTGAAATGCAGAAGAGGTTGAACCTTTAAATCTTTTTGACCAAACAGTTTTATTTTTATTTTTCATTTTGCTATATTATTTTCAATTTAAATTAATATGAAAATTAGTAAATCTTTTAAAGTTTATATTCACACATTAATAGCCATTCTGTTAATAATGAGTAGTGTTAAAGGAGCTAATAATCTATTTAAAAATATAATTATTCACGATAGCCCCAAACCTTCTGAAAATATAAAATTTAAAGATTTTAATCTTCAAGATGTGGACTTAAGCGAAAATAAAGGCAAGATCGTGATATTAAATTTTTGGGCAACCTGGTGCGCACCATGTAAAAAAGAAATGCCATCTTTGAGTCGGTTAGCAGAGGAAATGCCCGAAATTATGATTTTTGCAATAAACATGGAAAAGCCAAATCAAAAAAAAACTCAAAAGTTTTTTGATGATTTAAGTATTAATAACCTAAGCATTTACTTTGATCCAAAATTCGATTTAGCAAAAAGATTTAAAATGAGAGGGCTACCTACATCAATTATAATCGATAAAGAGGGAAGAGAGTTCGCGAGAGTAATCGGCGAAATAGATTTTGACTCGATTGATTTTAAAAAGTTTTTAAAAAAACATTCTTAATTTTTAAAAAAATAAGCAAGTACCACAAGAACAATTATAGCTATGAATTGTAATAGTACTCTCAATTGCATTAATTTATTAGAATATTTTTTACTGGTACTACCACCTTTAAATAAAGTATAAATACCAAGAATTAAAACTATGGCAACTGCACCAATTAATGTAAAACCAATTAAGTTGAATAAAAAATCAGACATATTAAATAATTCTAAATATCATGGCCTATACACTTAATACAACAATAATTAATCCCTTATCCGGTCAAAAGCCAAAAAATGCCGTTATTCTTTGTCACGGCTATGGAGGTGACGGAAAAGATATTTCAATCTTAGCTAATTATTGGAAAAACTATTTAACTGAAACAATTTTTATTTGTCCAGATGCTCCTGAGAGATGTGCAGTCAGTCCAACTGGTTTCCAATGGTTTGATTTAATGGATCAAACTAAAGATCAAATTTTAGCAAAATCTTTAGTTGCAGAAATTAAACTTAACCAACTAATTGATGAGGTTAAAAAATTTAATGAATTAGAGACAGGTAAAATAGCTCTTACTGGTTTCAGCCAAGGTTGTATGATCTCATTACAAACAGGCATTAAAAGGAAAGATCGTATTAATTCAATAATTGGCTATTCGGGAAAAATCATAAGCACAGACCACCTTTCAAAAAATTTAATTTCAAAACCCAAGGTCATATTGATGCATGGGGATAAAGATGAGGTAGTACCGATCAGCTCTCTTTTGGAAGCCAAATAGTTTTTTTACAATAACAAGTATGAAATAGAGACTAAGATTTTTAAAAATTGCGAACATAGAATTCCTCAAGAAGGTTCTAGCGCTGGATTGGAATTTATTAAGAAAAATTTATATTAGTTAATTAAATTGTCCCAAATTTATATCTTGATAAAAATTTGAGTTTCAGATAACTTTTTATGTATGATAATCTCTGCCAACGATCAGGTTCCATTAGAAAAATGTCCAGCTTTAGTATTGAATGCTGATTTTAGACCTTTAAGTTATTATCCCTTATCATTGTGGTGCTGGCAAGATGCGATCAAGTCTGTTTTTTTAAAAAGAGTTAGTATAGTTTCTAATTACAAAAGAAAAATTAGAAGCCCTTCATTTGAGATGAATTTACCGAGTGTTATCGCTTTAAAAAGTTTTATTAAACCCTCTGACAATCCTAACTTTACAAGATTTAATGTTTTTTTAAGAGATAAATTTACATGTCAATATTGTGGAGACAAAAAAGATCTTACGTTCGATCACCTTTTGCCTAAATCAAAAGGAGGCATGACGGATTGGGAAAACGTTGTAACAGCTTGCTCAACCTGTAATGTGAAAAAAGGTGGAAAGCTCTATGAAAAAAGTGGAATGAAATTATTTTGCAAACCTTATAGACCTACAGTAGACGATCTTCACAAAAATGGTAGAAATTTTCCTCCGAATTTTTTGCACGAAAGTTGGATGGATTATTTATATTGGGATATAGAATTAGAGCCTTAATTAAATTTTTTCAGATACCGCTATTGCTATTCTTGAGGAAGTTTTGATGATCTTATCCAAAATTCCGTAGGCTCCTTTTTTAGTAGCCCCTCCATCGTAAGCAATATTTTTGTGTTCAATCTCATCAGCTCTAAATTTTTCAATTTTTTTTCTTAATTCTTTTTCATCATCTTTGAGTTTATATGTTTGATTCTTATAATGGTCGTCAATTACTTCCTCTACTGATGCAGTACAAAGCATCGCCGCCTTTTCTCCTAGCATTGCTGTTCCAAAACCAAGAGTGACACCCATTATATCCCATAAAGGCAGAAATTTAGTCGGTTTAATATTTCTTTTTCTTATTTCATTATCAAAATATTCATAATGTTCAGATTCATGCTCTCTCATTTCCTCAATTTTTCTTCTAAGAGCCTCATCTTGCTTAAATGTTTTTAAAGCAAGTAATTGTCCTTCATAGATCTTTATTGCTCCTCTCTCACCCGCATGATCTACTCTAATGATTTCTTCTAGTGTTTTTTTGTTTGTTTTATTCATAAAATTTTATTGTTTTAAATAAAATAACACTAATTAAAAAAGATAAAAGTGTATTTAATGTAGCAAGGGACAGTCCAAAAAAAGTAATTGGTACGTTTTTACAACTAATGGTGTTAGTTTTTAATTGAGCCAATAATTCATGAGGAGTGGTAGCATTCGTATTATTTTGTAATTGACATAAAAAGCTCTCATTAAAAAAATCCTGTTCTATACCCACATGGTAAGCTGAAACTCCAGTTCCTATGATAAATATTAAAATTAATAGGATTGGTATCGTTTTGTTTTTGGAATTTAAAATAAAATATAAAGAAATTAGTATTAATGATGCAATATAAGGTATTCTTTGAATTTTACATAATGCGCAAGGCAAATGTCCCAATACATACTCTATAAAGTATGCAGAGCTTAAGGCAAAAAAACTCACTAATATTATTAATTTTAAAGTCGTATTTAAAGATAAATTAAACATATTCTCTAATAACAATATAAGCTATTATCGCAATCAAGATAATTATTGAGGCCAGTATAAAGGAAAACTTTGCTCCCTTTTTTTCTAAAAATGGACCGAACGCTCTACCAAATCTGTTTGTTAGATAAGCTACTAAAAAAAATCTTAATCCCCTTGTAAATACACAGGTTATTAAAAAAATTATTAAGTTAAATTGTATGAAACCGCTGGTTATAGTTAGTAATTTAAATGGCACAGGCGTGAAACCTGCAATAAATAAAGTAATTATATATGGCAACATACTTTTGCTCTCTGAAAATTTTTCTTTTAAAAAATCAGCATTTTCGTATCCATAAAGTTCAAAAATTTTCACACCAATTTCATTAAAAAAAAGGACTCCTATTAAGTAACCAAACAATGCTCCCAGAGCAGAAAATACCGTAGCCACAGTTGCTATAATTAAATAATCGTTTTTTTTTGCAACAACCATTGGAATAATCATGACATCTGGAGGCACAGGAAAAAACGAACTTTCTATAAATGAAACAAAACCTAAAATAGGCTTTGAAAATTTATGTCTAGCTAATTCTACACATCTATCGTATAACTTTTTAATCATTTTTAATAATGAACATAAAATGCACAATACTTAAGTTTATGGCAAGTCTAATCTTGTCTCCAATAGCTATTTACGGAGTGCTATTTTTAGCTAAAATATTTGGAGCTAACTATCAATTTACTCATGGAGAGTCTTTTGTAATTTGGCTTTTAATGGCTTTATTAATTTCTAGCAGCGTAACTTGGAAAAAATAGATGTCTGAAATAAAAAAAGAAAACGTTACAGAGCTTTTTTCGCAAGATAAAGAAATTAAAAATTTTCCATCACAGTTCATACATAATTCAGACATTGAAAATATTCTGGTTAATAATATGGCACTTGTTGCAAACAACTGGTTTAAGTTTCAATCTCAATGGACTTATAACGCCTATCAAACTCTAAAGGATTTAGATAAATATTTAATATTAATTTTTTTAATACAAAAAACCTTTAAACATTATTCAGATATGTTTTTAGTAATTTCTGAAGACACTCTCTATAATCAAAAAAGTTTTGAAATTGAAAAAATTAACCTTATTGAAATATCTGAAGAACTTAAAATTGCTAAAGAAACAGTAAGAAGAAAAATAAATGAATTAAACAAAGATGGATTGCTTGAAAGATCGGGAAAAAGAATTATAGTTAATACAGAAGCATTTGCTAAACAGAGACCTATCAAAACTGTAAAATATCTATCATCTTTTCTGTCTACAATATCTAAAGTGATTTCAGATCAGAACAGTCAGATTATTTCGACACATATTCCAGCGTTAGAAATTGAAACATTTATTAGAGGCAACTTTTCTTTAATTTGGAAATTTTATTTTCGAACACAGATTCCAAATTTAGTTGACTGGAGAAAATACTATGGTGACTTAGAATCTTGGGCGGTAGCAGGCACCGTTTTAACAAATCAAATGCACAAGATAAGAGATAAATATAAAGGAAAAGGAGTAATTTTTGATGATGAAAAGTATACTAATGAAGAAAAATTTAAAAGAACCTATGAATTAGCCTTCTCCAAGGGTCATGAGATTGTCGGGATTAATGCCTCATCGGTTGCAGAGATATCAGGTATTCCAAGAGCGACTGTTATAAGAAAACTTAGACACGCATGCAAAATGGGATTATTAGAAAAAGACAGAAACCAACTTTATATCATGAAAAAATTAAAAGTTTCAAAACTCAAGTCATTTTTTGAAACTGGCAAGATCATTCAATTTAGAATTTATAATTTTATTGGAACATTCTTCGATTTATATAAAAATAGAGAAAGAATACCGAAAGCAAAATAAAAATTTTACTAAAACTTTTAAATATAATCTAAAGAATAAATTATGGAAATTGCAAAACAGATAGCCCCACTTGCACTTGCGATAATAATGTTTGGTTTGGGTCTTGGTTTAACAACTGATGATTTCAAAAGAGTTATAAAATCCCCAAAAGATTTTTTTGTGGGTTTTGTAGGACAAGTAATCTTTCTTCCAATTATAGCCTTTGGATTAATAAAAATTATCACTACCACTCCTGAAATAGCTCTTGGAGTAATGATAATTGCTGCAGCACCAGGCGGAGTAACTTCCAATATATTAACTAAGTTTGCAGAGGGTGATGTAGCCTTGTCCATTAGCTTAACGGCGATCATTAGTTTATTAAGTATTTTTACAGTTCCACTAATAGTTTTTCAATCTGCAGAGTTAATTGGTGTTGAGATCACAAAGCAAATTTCAATGTTTTCTGTTGCTTTGAAGATGTTTTTTGTTGTTACTGTCCCAGTATTTTTAGGCATGATTGTAAGAAGTTTAATGACTGATTTTATAATTTCTAAAACTTTATTAATTCAAAGATTGTCAGTATTTTTATTTTTAATCGTATTTATATCTATTTGGTTCGAAGAGTGGGATAATTTAGTCTCTTTCATGAGAAACGCTGGGCTAATAGCTTTAGCATTAAACATAATAATGATTTTTGTAGGATACATTATAGCTAAATTCTTAGCTACAGGTATTCCCCAAAGAAAAAGTATATCACTCGAATGTGGCTTGCAAAACGGAACTTTAGCTGTAGTTGTAGCTACCCAATTGTTTAGTGATGAAATATTCTTATTTCCCACAGCTGCATATGCATTGATAATGTTTGTAACCTCTATATTTTTTGTTCTCATAATAAGAAAAATCAATTAGATTATTGAAAAAAAGGGCGAATGGTGGAACTGGTAGACGCGCCGGACTCAAAATCCGGTGGTAGCAATACTGTGAGAGTTCGAGTCTCTCTTCGCCCACCAAATTATGAAAATAAATGAATTAAATAGTTTAGTAGAATTATTTTTTAAAAAATATAATGAAGTGGATCAGAATAAGCCTTTTCTAAAATGGCTTAAATCAGATAAACCAACTTATAATTGGAAACAAGTTACTGAAAGCATTTTTAAGCTTTCAATTAAAATTAAATCTTTAATCAATAAAGGCGATAGGTGTTTAATATTATCTGAAAATAGACCTTATTGGTTAATTTCAGATATTGCCGTTATGAATGCTGGAGGAATCTCTGTTCCAATCTTTACTACATACTCATCAAAAGATTATGAATATATTTTAAATGATTGCAAACCTTCAATAATAATAGTTTCAAACGATGATCAGTTTAATAAAATTAAAAAATTTGTTAACGCAGAAGTTAAAGCAATCATTTCTTTTGAAGAGATTAATTATGATAGTTTATTAATATTAGATATTTTAAAAGACAAAAATAATGAAAAGTTTATAAATAAAGAACTTAAAAGAAACTCACCAGCTTGTATTATCTATACTTCAGGCACATCAGGGAATCCAAAAGGTGTAGTCTTAAGTCATGGTGGAATTTTAGCGAATTGCGAGGGAGCAAATGATTTACTTCAGCCCTTAATAAATAGGAAAAAACCAGTTTTTCTAACCTGGTTACCATTGTCTCATTCTTATGAGCATACAGTTCAATTCGTACAAATACTCTTAGGTGCAAAAATATTTTATGCTGAAAATTTAGAAAAACTTATTTCAAATATGGCATTGGCGAAACCAACTATTATGACTGCGGTACCAAGATTTTATCAGAATTTATATAATAAGATAAACTCAAATTTCAAAAAACAAGAAGGGTTTAAAAAAAAATTAATAAATTACACTATTGAACTGGGTACTAAAAATCTAAAAAAAATCGATTTAAAATTTTATGAAAAAATAGTCAATTTTTTTTGTGAAATACTGGTGAGAAAAAAAATAAAAAAACAATTTGGAGGTAATCTCCAAGCCTTTGTATCGGGGGGAGGGGCGCTCGATAAAAAAATTGGAGAATTTCTGAATTCTATTGGGTTGCCCACTTTACAAGGTTATGGTCTTACTGAAGCCTCACCGGTAGTAAGCTGCAATATTCCCAATAATATTGAAGTCGAGACCGTTGGACCCCCATTCAAAACCAATAGTGTAAAAATTGCTCAAGACGGTGAAATTTTAGTTAAAGGAGAAAACGTGATGCTAGGTTATTGGAACAAAAAAAAAGAAACAGAAGAAATAATTAAAGATGGTTGGCTACATACAGGAGATATAGGTGAAATTAATGATAGAGGAAATTTAAAAATTACTGATAGAAAAAAGGAATTAATTGTTAATTTAGGTGGTGATAATATATCTCCAACTAAATTAGAAAATCTTTTATGTTTGAATGAGTTTATAAAACAAAGTTTTGTTTTTGGTGATAAAAAAAACTATTTGGTTGCATTAATTGTTGCTGAAAAAAAAAATGAAGAAGAAAAAATTAAAAATTATATTGAAAATATGAATAAAAATTTATCTTTAATAGAAAAAATAAAAAAATTTAAAATTATTACTGATGAATTTACAATTGAAAATAGAATGCTTACTCCAACACTTAAATTAAAAAGAAAAGAAATTATTAATAATTATAAACAACAAATAGATAAACTATATACAAATTAATAATTAAAAAAATTTTTTTGCTTAAAAAAACATTGATATTGCTTATCTTTTTTAATTTAAAATAAAACTTTAAAAATTAAATTAAATTTAAATTTTTTAAAAAAATTACAAGGTAATTTGTATTTGACTTTAAATGAAAAAAACTTAAGGATTAAAATATAAAACGAATCATAAGGATTTGTTTATTAACAGGGAGATAAGATGGCTAAAAGAAGAAAAAAAGCTAAAAAGAAAAAAGCTAAAAAAGCTAAGAGAAGAAGAAGAAGAAGATAGTTTATTCTAAACTTCTTTTAACTAAACGCCCTTTTTAATAACCCTAAAAAGGGCGTTTTCTATTCAAGGTCCGTAACTTGATTTCTACCGAGCGCTTTATCCATTTTCTTTTGAACGTCTTCAGGACTCACTTTTAATACCGCCTCAAATTCAGATTTTAATCGATCATAAGCTTTTTCAAAAAGCTGTCTTTCCGAATAAGACTGGTCAGCTATTATATCAGTATTTTTGTTTAAATCCTTTACTACTTCTGCAAGCTCATATATTTTCCCAGAATTAATTTTTTGATCATATTCTTGTGCTCTTCTACTCCACATAGTTCTTTTTATTTTAGGCTTTGACTTTAAAATAGAAACACACTTATTAATTTGATTAATTGTTGAAATCGGCCTTAAATTTGATTGTTGATTTATCGGAACAGTTAAAGTCAATTTTTCCCTCTCTACTAATATTTTATAAAATTGTATTGGAATTTGACCAATTGTTGCTTTTTCTATTGCAACAATTTTGCCCACCCCATGTTTTGGATAGACTACAAAGTCCTTTAAATTGTAAATCCTTTTTTCACTAGGTTGTTTTTTTACTTTAATGATTTCTGGCTTCTCTTCATTTAGATTAGATGTAGCTTTAAAGTTACTCTCTTTAACAAAAGATTTGTTTGTATTTTTTGCTTTACTGATTTTCTTTAAAACATTTTGTTTTTTTATCTTCTTTTTTTTTATTTTTTTCTTTTTCTTTGGCATAATTTATTTTGCGGGTTTTTCAGAAAAGTGCTCCTGATATTTATTTTTGATTTCCCTAAATTTTTCATGGTCTTCCATAGGGTCTTTCTTTTTTGAAATATTAGGCCATATTGCTGAAAATTTTTTATTAAGCAATAACCATTTTTCTTTGTCCTCTATACTTTCATCCGAGTCTGCTTTAATTGCATCGATAGGACATTCAGGTTCGCAGACACCACAATCAATACACTCATCGGGATTTATAACAAGCATGTTTTCACCTTCATAAAAACAATCTACGGGACAAACTTCAACACAATCTGTAAGTTTACATTTTATACACTCATCTTTTACAATATATGTCATTTTAACTCTTTCAAAACTTGCATTTTAATTTCACCACTCATTTTATCTTCAAAATAAATTAAACCACACAATCTTCTCATTAAATTATTCTCAAATTGATCTTCGCTATTATCAGATAAAATTATTTTCCACAACTCTTTTACGATGTCAGACTTAAATTCAAGTGATTTATTTTTCAATATTCTTGTAAAATTCAAAATATGGTTTGAGTCATTTTCTAAAATTTCAGCTTTTTTTAAAATATCTTCAGCATTATTATTACTTATTTTTTTATTAATAAAATTTAAAATTATCTTTTGTTCTTCATTAGTGTAATTTTCATCCAATCTTGACGCGTGTACTAGTAAAGCTGATAAATTTGTTATTTCTTCAATATCTATTTTTGTCATTAATTAAACTTTATTGATTGTAATTTACTGAAAGGATTTTCTTTTATTGTCATTTTATTGATTTTATTTCTTTTGTCTCCAATAAACCTATATATTTGATCGTTTTTATCTTTTTTATAGTTCATATTTGTCATTAATTTATAAAAATTTTCTTTTGAACATCCAAGTAAATTCATCATAGAACTATCGACCTCAAACTTTTTATCTTTTGTTTTTTCTATAATTTTTAAAAACAATTTTTCTAAAATGTCAATTCTCACAAAAAACTCTTTAAACTTCTCAAACCCACATAATAATAAAAAATTCTTGTCTTTTTTTTCATTTTCCAGGAAGTTCAACCCAAATTTTGGTATCTCATTATTTGAAGAAATATTGTTAAAAAGTTTCCAAAGTGAAATCCTAAAACTTACAGCTTTAGGTTTAAACATTTTGGGGAGATATATATGATATCTTCCAATTTTTACACCCATACGCCATAGCTTCTTTCTTTCATCTTCTGCAAGTTTTTTTATTAAGTCATTTACATCACTTCTTTTCAAAACCCCATTTTTCTCAAAGAGTTGAAACAACAATGCCCTTAGATACTGATTTTTTATTTTCTCTTTGGTTAAATTTATTAAATCATCTAAAACATCATTTATCTGTTCTTGCATCCAAATTTTTAAAAATCCATCTAATTTCAATTTAGCGCCATCCTCTAAACTGTCGTCGGCTAAAATGTGAATCCTTGGATTTAAATAATCGTGACCTTTTTTCAGTCTGGCAATCGGGTTTCCTTTCCAAACAATATTATTATTGGCTTCCAAGCTAACTTCTTTTTCTTTTATAATTTCATTAACTCTTTTATAGAGTTCTTTTTCAACACTTCTGCGCGTAGCTTTCTTAATTGATTTAACATCTGTGTCTAAAGTTTGTGAAGTAAGTTTTATATTAAATTTAAGACCTTTTAATTCTCCAATTACTTGATTGTCTATTATTATCTGATTATTTTCGTTTATATCTGTATCCAAGATTAAGTCTTGCTTAAGACTTTTTGAAAGAAGACTAATTTTTTTATCAATAAAACTTCTTGTAAGTTCCTCGTGAAGTTTATCAGAAAGCTTGTCTTCTATACTTTTGGTAATTTGTATCCAATAATCTGAATTTTCAACCCAATTTTTCTTATTTGCTACGTAAGCCCAAGTTCTCACATTAGAAATTCTGTGGGATAATACATCTATGTTTCCGTGATCTTTTTCTAATCCTTTTAGTTGTTCTTTCATGTAATCGTTTGGAATTTTTCTTTTTTTTGTCGATAAAAATTTAAAAACTTTATCAACAATATTCAGATGCTGGCCGTAAGCTTTTTTTTCAAAATCTGGAATTTGACAGCACTCCCAAAGCAGTTCCAAATTTTTGTAATAAATAATATTATTTTCCCCTCTTTTTAAAAGTTGTCTTAATACATTTTCATCTAAAGAGTCTTGCGTTCTAATAAGACAAGAATTTTTTGGTCTTAATTCTAAAGAAGAAATTAAT
>MDSZ01064829.1_pt1 | contig 16364 bp, 19 predicted proteins | sample 811201 | NCBI WGS metagenome assembly MDSZ01 (sample SAMN05326647, study PRJNA326480) | marine metagenome | isolation source: seawater | place: Indian Ocean: North | collected 2010
CAAACTGTCCTACAATCGTCGCTATCATTCTATTAATATCTTGCTGATCAGGGGGTTTTTCGGTTCCAAAAAGTTGGCCTCCCATTCGGACAAGAACTCCCGGTTTGTTCCGTCTTTCCCATGCGGGGAGTTCTGCTTGGGCTTGTTCATCTTTTAATGCTTCAACTATTTTTGGGTCGGCTGTTCGTAATAATGGAGCGGTTGAAGATGGCGGTTGGGCCGTTTCTTGTTCTTCTTTTTTAAGTTGATTAACAATTTCAGCGGAGATACCTTTTGGCCCTGTCGCGACTTCTTCTACGGGAACAGCCGCAACCTCCGCAACCGGGGTAGGTTTTGGGGGAGGCGTAATAGATGGCGGTTCTATAGGAATAGTTTCTAATGATTCTTCTGGAGTCGGCTCGGCATCTACAACCGCAGTTGGCTCAGAATCTTCTTTAGTTTTTGTTGGGGTTCCCGGTAAAGTCGTCATGGTAACTCGGATTCAATTTCTTGAGTGTAAATATTTTCTATTTCTTGAAGTAGCGATTCATCAAGCCCCATTGCTATGAGATTGCCCTTATTTTGGGAATAAAAATTAGATATTGTATTTTTATCCAAACTTAAAATATCATCAAGCGTAACTTCAGAAAGTTTTTTATCAAAGGGGTTATCGGGTATTGGAGTTGGCCCTTCTGTTACAGGATTCCAATTACCTTTTCCTGTTAAAGTTATTTCATTTTTCCAATCTAAAGGAACTATTAAATATTTTCCGTTTTGATCTCGAAAATAATACGCTTTGCTATCTAATTTAGTGCCGTTTTCGTCAACCTCTGGTAATAAACCATCATACGTTAACGAAGAGGAGTCGATACCTAAAGCGTCTATTACGTCTTTATGCGTTTTTAAATATTTTTTAAAATCTCTATTTTTTCCCGTAGGAGGTTTTGCTACTTCTATTAACGGTTTTCTTCCTTTTCCTCTAATCTGCGCTAATTTTTCTACGAACTCAGGTGTCATCACTGGGTTTTCTTTTCTATAATTAGCGATAGCAGTATCATACGACATCATGCGTGACCCGTCTTCACTTGTCGGCCACGGAGTACGATAAACATTTCGATATCTATCTGAGATATCTCCTAGCCCAATGTTAATATCCGCCACACGATCCAATATAGCGATAATTAATTCATTACCTTCTTTTGTTTTTAATAAACCGGGAACAGCGTCTCTAGAAAAATTCAAACTAAGATTAGTAATACGACCTACGTGTTTCGCTAATTGAAGTAATAATTCTTTACCCGCTTGATCAATTTGTTCCGCCGCACTTGGGTCCCCTGTTATAGCTAATATTTTATTTAAAGCGTTGTGTCCTACAGACCCGATAGGTGTAAAAGATTGAAAATAATCGGCAATTTTTCCAACAAATTGTCTTGTCGATGCAAACCCACCCGGTATAAATAAAGATTTTTTAGTATCGGGGTCTTTTTCCTGTAATGCGTTTTTAATACGAGCCAGTGTATCTTTATCGTTAAACGCTCTCTCTCTAAGGGCTATCCTGTCTGCCTGTCTTTTTGCTATCGAGGTACCAGTTTCTTTTTCATAAGCATCTTCCCCTACATTTACATTCACCAAAGACCCTTTTTTGTCTATATTTAGTTTTCTTTTTATTTCTTCTTGTGTTGGTACTACCGGGTCTTCAAATTCGCCTTGACCGTAATTTAACGCGCCCGCTAATTCTTCTACTATTTCTTGACCTTTTTCTGTTGGGCTTAATGTCGCCCCTAAAAATTTCTTTTCTCGGTTACTGCCCGCCCAAGTAGGATCGCGTTTAATGAATTCCGCGTTCATTTTTAATTTTTCTTCCATAGTAGTATCTTTAGGCCACGTACCGGTTAAAACAAAAATATCGGCTTTATGTTGAGGAAGTTCTGGTACACCATCTGCGACTCGCCCCTTATTTATGAGGTCTATTTGCGCTCTTCTAGCCACCATATCTTTATTAGCGTCTTCTGGAAATTTCCCTTCCGCTAGATACATAGCCTCCCATTCCTTTGGGAGAGGCATAATATTTCTTACGGCTTCTAGAATTGCTTGCCTTTTTTCGAGTTCGGTTTGCTTACTTGGGTCAATAGCGTCGAAATTTCCGGTAAATAAATATCGGCTTTTTTGATTGTCAGTAAAAACAGCTTCGGGGTGCGTTCTTTGATATTCGTTAAGGTTTTTTAGTCTTGAAGCATAGCTGTCTTCACTTGTTTTCTGTAAAGCGTCTATCATTTGCGCGTTAATAACTCTCGCCTGTTTCATCGTGTCGAGAGGTACAAGCCCTTGCATATCAGGGTTGTCTATTGCTTTTGTTAAAATATCTATTTTTTGTTGACTTGGGTTTTGTGCGGAAGCGTTAAAATGGAGAGAAAAATAATCCCCAAATTTAGTTCTAACGGTGTCTCGTATATAGTTCGGGTCTAGTGTATCGAAATAATTTGATGATACCCTTACCATGTCTTCGTACACTCTTCCGAATTCACCTTGTACTCCATAAAACTGTACTGTTTTTCGCAGTTCTTCTTCGAACTGATCTTTTATTCTTTCTTCCGTAGCTTGTTGAGCGGTTAGTTTTAGTGCAGTCGACTTTTCGTAAAGGAGTTCCTGTACTTTGTTTGCCAATTCGGGTAAATCTGGATTTTGTCGAACGGTTTCTTGGGCTAACTGATTCATAAGACCGAGTTGAGTGTTTACTTGAACTGGGTCTAAATACCAATCCGCCGAACCTGTTTTAATTTTTGCTTCTTCTGCCATAACGATCTCCTATTTATTTTCTTTCCAGACGCCCATATCTGCAACATCTCCGCCGGAAGTCATTGGCCCCATATACCCGCCACCTCCCGCGTTCGGTAGATTGGGTCGCGACGATGGTTTGGCGATTCCAGCGGTTTTAGGTCGGATTTGTAACTGATCTAGTTCGTATTTAAGATTTAGTAGTATAGCTTCTTGTCGAATTTTATTCCGTTGGGCTTGTTCTAACATTTCTTGCTTTTGCCATTGAGCGCCCAACTGTTGCAGTTGTTCCCCCGCATCAATTAAGCCTTTGCCACCGCCAAACGCAAGGGGAGTTGCACTAGCATTCGGGCCTCCTTGCGCTCCGGGGTCACGTTGTCCCTGCACCGCTTGAATGTTTCTTCGCGTTATCGGCTGTGCGTACTTTCTATTTCCTCTTACTTCTCTTCTTCTTGGTAATTGAACTGGCATTTTAAAATCCTTTAAAAATAATCAAATCCGGGGATAATTTTTTGTCCTCTGACAGTAGATGTTGAACCGCCTCCACTTGGAGATTTAAATCCTCCAGATGCTTTTCCTATTCCACTAAGTAAAGTTCCCCCTGCTCTAAAAAACGATCCTGTTTGCGCTTGACGACCTTGCGCTCTAAAAAGCCCTGCTTGTGCTTGTTGATTTACGGCGGCTTGTTGTAATCGGTTTGCTTCTACTTCCCCCTGATTCTGAATACGCAACGCGTTTAATGCGGTTTCCCCTGCAAAATCGGACGAAACGGCTAAAGGTGACCCGGCTCCCGCCGAAACACCGACGCCTCCCAGTAAGGCTCTTCGGGACGATAATAGATCACTTTGGTTTCGTAGAAAATCTTGTTTATCGAGATCAGCTTGTTGTTGCGCCCGTGTTGCCTGTTGTCGCGCTACAAGCGCATTATTTTGGGCAACTTTTGCTTGATAATTTGCTTGAGCCGCTTGGGCTTGTCCTTGTTGAATCATACCCGCCGCAGTAACAGTTGTCCCTACAATAGTCGCGATTGTAGCGCCTGTCGCCCCAAAACACTGGCATTTTTTTCTAAAGAGTTGATCTACATCAAATTCATCTAACAGCATGAGATTTATTACCTTCGTGTGAATATAATATAGTATTTTCGGACATTGTAATTTCTTGTTCTAAACAATTCCGTTTTATGTTTTCTATCCATTGAGGATCATACGGGCGTTTGTACCCCCACGTTTCTGGGGCCACGCCTACTACATCTATACCACTAAAATCGATATGTCTATCAAACGGCCCAAGAATCGGGACGATTGATACCGCCTTCTTTTTTGCGGGTATCCCTCTTAAAATACCAATCCTCCAAACGTAATGACCTGATTCAACACCGACAGTAAGTTGTATATTTTTTGTCCACTTAAAATTAAAATGAAGCAGAGCCGTTCTTGCAATTCTTTTTGTTCCGACTGAAAAAGTATGCCAATCGGCTTTGTTCATTACTTCAAAAACTTTTCTTTGAAATTCTAAAGGAACGTCGTTATGAAATAGATCGGAACCAAAAGCAACTTCGTAAACAGAAGGTTCGGGGTTCATTAACGGTTCCATTAAAACGTCTGTATGTATTTTAGGACTGTAGTCTTTTTCTTCGTTAAAATATTCCCAGTAAGACGGGCAACTATTACAGCCTTCTGAAATTCTATGACATCCTGTAACGACCGGCCAGTTTAAAACATCTTTAGGAAACATCATATCGCCCACGCCCTTTCTATTTGAGGATGATCTACATAAACCAAAGTATCTTTTCCTTGTGCGATAGCTACTTCCGGGCAAATCATAATAGCCGCTGTTAAACCATGAGCGTCGGGATGCACGTTTTCAACATCAATCAAAACCAAGTCCCCGGAATTTGCTTTAGTCGAATTGATTTCGGGGTAATGCATTTCTCCCATTATCCGTTCCGTTGTTTCTGTTAACCCACCTCCGCCAAAACGCTTTAACAATTTAAATGCTTCTTTTCTTGTGTTGTATTTTCCTCTAAACCAGTACCCGGGATCGGACCCATTCATAGCTTGGATTGCGTCGCAAGCAAATAAACAACAATCCGATTCGCCCCAAGATAAACCTGTTCGATCTCGTTTTGAAATAAAGTCTAATAGACGATCAGGCCAATCAACATATCTTCTCATATTGTACAGTTTTAAAGGTTTATTTTAAAGCGTTAATCTTTACTTCCGGCGCGATAGCTAAAAGCGTAAAAGGAGCCGGGTCGTCACTTTCTATATGGATTCTAGGGTCTGACCCCCAATTACCATCGAATTCTACGAACAACTCCCCGGTAAATAGGGGCACCATAGAATCCATTTCATCCGAGACTTCTCTAAAATCGTTTTTTGTTAAGTTTGTTGAAGAGGGGCCGTATTCTATCGTGTGGCTATATAAAAGAACAAAAGTAACCCCGTTTATTCGTTTTGTTTTTCCGACTGCCGTCCCCGCTCTATTTCCATCTGCTATTTTTAACGTTTTTATTTTATGGGTATACCCTAATCCGATTTGCGCTTTAGTTACAGCTATATCCAGCGTAATACTTCCGCTTGATACAACTTTATCGGCCAAAATCGCTCCATCCGCCCATACCTTAACAGTTTCACCTTCCAAGTGGGTGAGGCCGGTGATAGTTGTTACTGATGCTCCACTATAGGTAATACACGAATCACTGTAAACTGCGTCTTTAGCATCTTGGCTAGATTCGTAATCTCGTTCGAACATTTCTATATAACGAACCGTATTCGAATTAATAGTTCTTTTTACCTGTATCCAGACTTCATCTCTATTCGTCGAATCGTGGGTTTGTCCCGACCCGTTTGCGCCCGGGATTACAGCTACACTTTCGACAACAGCATTCCCACTGCCAAACGATCCTCCTATGATATGTCTTGCCCACCCGACAACATCTTCTTGTCGTCTAAATGTCATAGCTGGTAATTGTCCGTCTTCCCGCACAACCCAGACTTGAGAATCAGGTTCTTCCGCGTGATCCATTTCTACGATCCCGCCTAATGTAATATGTTGGGCTAAACGAGTCATATCAAACGCGCGATACCCATCCGTTTCAAATGTAAACCCGAATTCTCGAATTTTACGTTTTGCCCGTTGGGCGAATAGCACAATATTATCAACCCGAACCGGGGCTATTTGCGCCGAGCCGTGAGTTGTCTGTCGGCGAACAGTAATATCGGAAGGTGTGATAACCGCCCCCGTAGAAGACGGAACCCATTCACCACCAGTAGTTCCGATAGATAAAGTATCTTCACCGGCTGACATCCATCGAATAGCATTTACGTTATCGGCTGATATAGTAAAATCTAATGCGTCATCATCTTGTACCGTACCGTCAAACGTTCCGGCAGTCGGATCACTATCCGGCGAATGATTCTCGAAATCCCCCGTCTGCGAAGCCCAAAATGTTTGGGGTTGATCCGTGTTTCCAGCGGCGTATAACCTTTGCTCAAAAAAGGCGCCCGTTGAAGGGTAACCAGTAGTACCAGACCAAGCGCCTAAACGCCATTCGGTTTCTGCGGTAGTGACCGAAAAGGTTCTCTCCACATCAACAGTAACACTGGTTGTCCCTCCAACAGCCGTGATCACCCCCCATCCCCAATTGGTCGTTGAGTCATCAGTTAATCGAATCGATCTTCCCACATCAGTCGATAAAAATCCCCGCCCATCATTAATACCTGTAGTTGATGAGGCGGTTATTGTTATTCCTAATCCAGTGGCGGCGGATGCGGTTAATGTGGTAGCGGTGTTATTTTTAGTTAACCAAGGGCCGTCTTGCCATGGGACTTCTACCAATGACCATGTGGTATGCCCGCGTCTTTCAAGACGATAAGTCGGGTACGTTTCATGGAACATATATAAGATATCAGCAGATTGCGGACCTTCTATTTGGTATAAGTCAGCTTCGGCGTAAGGCGTATTTAATTCGACGGGGGCGTTATCCAGTAGCGCAACATTATCTATTTGGACCGTTTTTCCAAGTTCATTTATAAATTGAACATAAAAGTCAGCCGCTGTCGAGGTGAATGAGTAACAATGATATCCGACTTCAGCAATAAAATCGTCGACTATTTGGGTGCCTGAACTGGAGGTTCCTACTCTAAACAGCACATAATCTCCCGGCGCACCAACGACTTGAAATTGTAAAACGTGTTCGAGGGCGGAAGAATTTGTTACCATTTGTTCAGCATGGGCGTTAGTTGATCCATTAGAATTTAAACTGAGTCTTTGATTGGTAGAGTCGTGAGATATAGAGGAGCCGACACCAGAAATATCCCCCCAATTTGTAATATTTGAAGCGAATGTTCCGTTAGTTATGGAGGCTGTAATATTCGGAACAGTGATTTGACCTTGGTTCCGAAAAAATCTCATGTAGTTATTGCCCATCTCGATAATATAGTTCTGAGTTGTAGAAAACTCGAACTTTTTAAGACGGGATTTTACTGTTGCGCCGGTTTTAGTAGCTGAGATATAGCGCGATCCGGCCCGACGCATGGCCCCTCCCTCGGGTAGAGGGATAAGGTTTTCCATTGTTTCTAGGCCACTGGGGTATTTATTGAAATCAACTCTAGATGCAAGACGGGGGGTAAGTTCCCCCGTATTCATAGACGGAGTTAGTGGTTGGACTCTTGGCATTATTTAAGTCCATTTCGAGAGTTTGCCCATGATCCCCGCGGTCGGGGTTCTGGAAATGAACTCAAAGCGTCAATAGATTTCGCTCTTGCTAAATCTTTCACCGCCCGGGCGGCTAATTGGTCTTCAAGCACGTTAGAGTTAGCAAGCGGGATTGCCAAATTACGAGCCAAGGCAGATGCTAACGCCAAGCGGAAGGATGCGGGCATTAAATTAGGGTCGGTTTCTTTTTTAACGTAGGTTAAATAAACTGACGTTCTATCGGTCGATAAAACTTTTTGGTTGGCAACTTGTTCCTCGCGATAGTCTATAGTGCCGTAACCGCCGTCGTTATCATGTACAGAAATCGTATAAAGCCAATCGGCGGGAAGTGCGTACGCAAAATCATACCCAAATGCGGGCGTTGTGGATAACTGCGCTAGTTCTACACGTTGAGTTGCAAAATTCCACGGGAACTCGAGCATATCATCTCGGACTTGCTCGTATATATCATTAACGGCGTTAGCATTTGGGGTAGCTTGCGTTAAAGAAGTTATTCTAGTACCCCCAACTAGCCTTAATGCAACGTTCGCTATATCGGTTTCACTGGGCATACAAATCTCCTTTTATGCAGTAACAGGTATTGGTTTATCTCCTCGGGCAACAGCATGGGCTTCGTCTTTATTCTCAATCTCGCAAACAGGTTTTCCGTCCACGGAAATAACATACGCCCGTTTTCCTAAATTCCATTCTACCGCCCCGGTACCCGAGATAAATTCTGGAAGTGGGTCTTCCTTTGGCGCCTCTTTCGATTTAGATGTCGGAAATCGCAACACTTTATCATTGATAGGGTAAAACACCACATTTGGGCCGTTTTTTTCAGCCGTAACTTCTAAAATAATTCCTTCAAATAAGGAATGTACCCTATTCTGTCTTATTTCGATCATGCGAATCATATCCCCGGCCATTAAGTTTCCACCTAACGTATTAAAAAACCCCGGGTTAAAACATTCTTTTATTTCATGCTGATCACAAATATAGTTCCATACTTTGCCAAAATTCCCGTCTTCGGGTTTATTTAGCTTATGGGCTTTTGCCTTTATCATATGTTCTCCTGTTAAAATTGCGAATATACGGGCTTCCCCAACAAGGAGGAGAGAAAAAAAGAGAAGCCCGTACTCCGCGTTATCCTACTTAGTCTGAATCCGCATAAGAGGCGTTCAGAACATTATCAGATATATCGACAGCACCTCCCGAGACAGCATTAACTATATGTAAGCCCATCCCGGCTATTGTACCGGTGCGGACAGCAGTTGTCCAATCAACGGTAAAGATTAAGTCGCCAACCTGAAAGATCTGGTCGTCATCGTCGTTATTAAAATCCCCTGCCGCATCTACGGCTGTAGAAGCTTCCAAAGTATCATAACGCCAATGATTAAAGCCATTATACGAACCCATGTTAGTCAGATCAGCCGCTATAAACGCCATATCTGTCTCCTAATCTAAGGTTCAAAAAACAATTGAGGGGCCAAAGCCCCCCAATCAAGTTACGAAGTTGGGATAGCGGCTGTATCATCAAGGTTCCCCTCGATAACTCCACCATCATCAATCATTACAGAATTACCGGACATAGCGTGGTTCACAAAGTGAGCCGCCCGATCACCGTGCCACGTGATATCTGCGCCAACAGATGTTTCACCTGACATAGTCCCTGCTAGATTCCCGGGGGATTTCCCAGAAGCATATCCAACAGCAGATTTATTCCATACGAAAATTTTAGATGTAGCTGTTCCTACACCCGGGTTGCCAGAATGAACTGTCCACATAACTTGCGCCCAGCGTTTCCACGCGCCTACAGGTGCGCCGTTATTGTAAACTTGCCCATCGGCTCCAACATAGTCAGAGGACGCGAACTCTTGAATAGTAGATGCAATAGCCCACATTTTAGGGGACATAACACCATACATATTTCCCGGTTCGTATGCATCATTACTGATGAGTGCTTCGATCATACCGAGCAAACCATTTCTAGCGGCGGCGGATGAACCTACGCCAACAGAAACGGTAGATTGTGAAGTTGAGTCGAGAGTTGTAAGGATTTGATCGTCACACTTTCGACCAAGCGCTTTAGCACCGCCACGGGCGATAGCCATACGCTCATCAATGTTAATTTTTGCCTCATCCAGTTTATCAACCCAATCACCAGCATAGAAATCAGCTAGTGTCGTGGAGATCGCTGTATGAGTTTGGTTCATCGGAGTGATTGTTCCGTGTCTCGCTTTCGTAGTAGCAGTTCCAGTTCCGATTTTCTGGAAAGTCGCTACTGAACCCACGACATCAGATTTAAAGCGGACGGATGGTTTCAAAACCGAGCCTTCTCTCTGAAAAACGTCATGGACATCACGCTCGTATTGCGTGATAAACGAATTAGTGATTGAGGTAGCCATTATAAGCCTCCAAATTATTAAAAAAGTAATAATACCTACTATTACATTTCCTGCGGAAGCCGTATTGAATTCAGAGTTCGGGAAGTCTTTTCAGAGGCCGTATCTTCCTTCTAACGGGGCGTCGGTAATGTTGTTATATGTCGGCGGGGCCGGTTACGGGAAGCCGCCTATGAAAAATATACAGTTACTTGTATATCTTGTCAATCTCTTATCTTTTTCTTCGTTGGGTAGAACGCCTTGGTTTTTTCAAGAGTTCCTCCATTTGTTTAAGAATTTTTCTTCGTTTATCAGTAAATAAATACCTTCCATATTCATCCTCTCGGTCCCATTGTTTGGCAAGCCACCCCCGAATATGTGCGTCTAACCGACTTACTTCCCACCACTGATCAAGAGGGCGGTTTTCTCCTCGACTTTGCGCTTCTTTATATTCACGTATTTTTTGGGACTGAGGAACTGTTTTATCGTATTGGCGTCTTAATCGACTAAACTCAGGATCGATATAAGGTAATAAATGCAAGGTATCCCCGAATAACATTTGATTTGCTCTTGCTTCATCCTCTAAAACAGAAGGGTCAAAAAACGAAATTACGTTTTTTCCCGGTATCGGACTTCTGGATTCTTTTTTAGGGTAAAATTCCAAATAGCCCCCACCTTCATTATCTTGTGGGTACCCTTGTACTACTCGCATATCCAATCCCTTTAGTCTGGGGTAGTTCTTCCCTAACGTATCCAAAAGTTTTTGTTCTTGAGGGAGATTCGAATAATGCCCCTCTATACTATTTGGATTGGGTCTTTTGATTTCCATATTATGAAGTCCTTGTATCAGCCCCTACAATTGGCCCCCCGCCGTGCAACTTATCAAGAACCAATCGTTCTTTTTCGTCCCATCTGCGGGCTTCTGCATGATTACCTTTAGAGTAAGCATCCATTCGTTTTTCTCGGTAGCTGTTTGCCTGTTCCATTAAGGTTTCTTTTTCGCCTTCGGTTGCAACACTTCCTAAAGCACCTTCACCCATGTCGCGCCCCAGCTTGGCAAACATCCGTACAAAAAGCGGATGATCTAGAATAAATTTACCGTCTGCTGTTTCTATGTGCCGGACTTCTTCAAAGTCTTCTCCTAATAAAGCTTCGCTGGCTTTTGCCGCAAAGATTAGATTTTTATCATAATCTTCGGCCCATTCTTTTTTAAGTTCAGCTTCACTTTGTTGAGTATAGGCTTGATCCATCGCGACTTTTTGCGACATGATCTTTTCTATTTCTCCTCGAAATTCACTAACTAAAATATCCGCTGTTTCTTTAGGAATATTATTATCTAAAAAGATATTAGCCCAGTGGTCTTCCGAATCGAGCATATCTTCAGTTCGTTCCACTCCTTCTGGAAGAGGGAACTCATACCCGTCCACATCTTTAGGTACCCCCATAACTTCCCGAAAAGCGGTTATGTCTTCTTCGGTTGCGTCGGCATCAGGCGGTAAAATTGCTTTTGAAAGTTTTTGCCTAGATTCCAGATTAGCTTGTACAAGCGCATCGACACTTGTAAAACGCTCGGCGTGTTTTTGTAACTTTTCATCCTCAATCAGATCACGCCATGAATCGAATTCAATAGTTTCTGACTCGCCTGTTTGTTCTGGTGCGGCTTCTTCCGTAGTTTCTTCTACCGCTTCTGTTGCTTCTTCCGTAGTTTCTTCTACTGCTTGTTCTTCTGCCATAATTTATCGCCTCGTTTTTTGTGTTGGGGGAGGTGTAGTTGGCGGTTCAACCATAGTTACCTTATGAATCATTAAAGCCAACTTGCGTTCCCCTGTTGCTATTAAGGTTGCCGTCTGGTCAACCCCGTACTTATTATACTTTGTTGTATCATGTGCCATATAACCCATACCTAGTATTTCATTGAACACCCGTCTCCCTAAGTCGGAACTGAGAAATAGTTCACGGAAATCTTGGTACCGTTCAATATCGTTTTGGTACTGAGTAATCTTTTTAAACTGATCATACAGTTCTTCTGGATCAGTCGCCTTGTCTACCTTTTTTCTTGGCATCTATTTCCTTTTTGGAGGAGGATACTTAATTACCTTTTTCTTTTTCACCGCTACTTTTTTCTTCGTTTCTTTTTTATTTTTTGGCGGGGGATACTTGATTACTTTTTTCTTCTTATTTTTCTGTTGTTGTTTTCTTTCTTCCATCAACCGTTTGTTCTTTTTATCAATCGGCCCGTCAGGAACAATTGACCCAAGTGCGGCCCCGCCAGCAATAGCACCAGCGCCTTGAGCGGCCCCTTTTATGACTTTTTTTGTCTTGTTTTTTGAAAGTTTACCCGCGAGTTCTTTTCCCAAATTATACCCGAGGTCTAAAAGAGTAAGGCCCAATCCTATTTTCCCGCCGATTTTTGGTCTTTTCATTACGCTGGCGCTCCTTCTTCAGTTGGTTGATTTTGTATAGCTTGGACAGCCTGTTCTGCTAACCCTGCTTTCTGCATTGCACTTGCGCCTTTTTCTACAATCTCAGCCCCTTGAGCCATCGCCATCATTTGTTGCTGTTGGGCAAGGGCTTGTTGTTCGGCTTGTATTTTTTCTTGTACTTCTTCCGGCGTATTTACAATTTCGTAAGGCAACGCCATCGCATCTGCTTTGAATCTTGCCAGTGCATCCACGTTTACCATATGCCTAGCTTCCGGGGCAACCTGTGCCATTTGCATAACTTCCATTGCCCATTGAGTCGCAGACGCCGCTTCAACCTGTTTTTTAATCTTATTGACGGGTAAATCAAATTCAAACTTGATATTCTGCCCTTCTAAGGGTTGAGGAATTTCATCAAAATTCCCGTTTCGTAACATGATCTTAAACGCCCGTTCTGCAATCGGGTGATTATAGTCTGTTTCAAAACGCCCGAATACCGGCCCAACTTCACGGATGAATTCGTCTTTCCGTTGAATAACTTCCGTCGCTGTCATTTGAGGCCCACTTTGCGGAAGGTTTAATATATTTTTGAAAAAAGCCGCCGCGACCTGATTTCTTATATCCGTCTGCATATCGCGGGTAACCGGTAAATTCGCTCCTGAGATCAACGGGAAAAAAGGATTTCCGCCTACCTGTGATGCGGTTTCTACATCATAGTAACTCATACCACCGGGGAACGTATTCACCTCAGAGAACGCACCGTCGTTTGGAGCCATTAATGGCGGATCAGCCACACGCTGACCAGCGACTAGGATAGTTTCCCCCATTGCTTGGAGTGTATTAGAATCGGGTAAGGCGATCATCCCCGGAGAACGACCGTATTCTTCCCCAGAAGACGTATCCCAACGAGGGACCACAAATGGAAAATCGTGATATCCTTTTTCCCTGATAATGTGTTTAGCCTGTACTTCCATCCACAATTCTTCGTAAGGCATATCCTTTGCGAATATCGGATCGTCCTTAGCGTTTTTTCGTTTCTGCACGGAATACAGTAAATCTATCTTTTCATCCTGTTTTTTATTTTTAATGCGTTCTTTGGTTTCTCTGGATAAATTCTCCAGCCCGAACATCATTTCCGCTTGCCAAAGATACATCTTCTTAGTTCTATATAACCCAACAGGCATTCCCTCATCGTTAAATAAAGGATAACCGTCTTTCAGATGGACGGATTGAAATATCAAACTTTCTTGAGATTCCGCTAATCCAAGATAAAGTATTCCCGTACCCAATACGACAAGATCGAGATCAACCTCCCCGGTTGCCTGTCGAAATCTCGCCCTCGGGTCACGAATCGCTTCGTTTAGATTTTCCGTCGCGTGGCCAAGCCAATCCTGTACTTCTCCTATTTTAGCCAAGTCTTCATTTTCTGTCCGAATAATAGTAAGGTCTTGACCCTCGGGACGAATCATTGCGCCAACGGTATTGGCTAAACTTCTAGCGCCCTGCATAGGTGTTCCATCATAAATATCGTCAACCCGCTGATCGCCGTCTTGGGTCGTTGTCATAAACCCCTGACGTCTCGGTAAAAGAACTCGGGACAAATCATCCCAGTGTTGTTCAAACTGGGAACGCCGATTCTGAGCGGCTTTTTGTCTTTTTATATGATGAAGAACTCTTTTTTCATCTTGCTTTTCATCGTCCATATAGTTATCCTAACTTATCATCCCCGCTTGCGCCGGGTCGGGAAACTGTACCTAACCCTCCACTTGAACCTCTAGCGCCTGTTAATATAGACCCACGGCGACCGGCTCTACGAGCGACCGCTTGTCTCGCCTTTTCTTTATCTACCAGTTTTCCACTCGGCTCTGGAGCCGGTTTTGGCTCTGGAGGAGGCGGAGGAGGAGGGGGCGGAGGAGGCGGAGATGGTGCGCCACCGCCACCGGGAAAAATAGACATATTCTTATCCTAGTTTAGAGTTATCATCATCAGCAGAAGGTCTTAATACGCTTCCGCCAGAAACTTCCTGACCAGCTTTTGTTAACATGGAACCGCGTCGTCCGCGTCGTCTCGACTCACTTGCTTCTAGCTTACGTTTAGCTTCGGCAATCGCCGGATCAGTTCTTGGAACTGGCGGCGGAGGAGGCGGAGGGGGAGGCGGAGGGGCTGGCATACTGCCACCGAATCCGGGGAAAATACTCATTTCTTTAATAACCTCTTATAAAGTTGATATGGGGTAATAGCCCAACTATTTAAACCTAATAAAGCTTTCGTTAAACCTACACAGTTTGCCACAAAAATGTTACCACGAAAAAGGTTAAATTTAAACTGTTTGTTTATTTCCTGATTCCGTTCTACTGTAACATAACCTAAATCTTCATAGTATGTTGCTATGTCATAATCCTTATGGGCTAACACGGTAACAATAGGAACCCCTACTGAGTAATCGATTTCTACCCAATAGTCGCCTGTCTGTATCGTAATAACAACGTGTTTAAATCCCTCTTTCAGCATCCATTTTAATGGATGGTTTCCATACCCACGGAAACTAACTACTGTTTTCATATTTTATCCTAAAGTATCCTTATCTGTTTGTTTAGACCGTAATAAAGCAGGGAATTTTATTCTACTTCTTGCTTTTGGGCGGTTTAACGTCCCCGAACCCGATTTACGTTGCCGAGTAATATTTTGCTTTTTTAATTCGTCTTTAGTTGGAGATAGAACAGGTTTATTCTTTTCCCGGGATTCTGATAAAAGTTTCTTCCCTTGGGGGGTAGATAATGTTGCGTCCCCTAATAAACTCCAAAGACCCGTTCCTCGCATCTTTTTCTTATTTTCCTTCGAAGTTAACCCCGCGGAGGGGCGTTCCGGGGGTTTTCCAAAGCCGGGAAAAATACTCATGTTTGACATCCTTTCATCTTGTTCTTCTCCCTTCTCGTTTTCGTTTCGCGGGTTTTTTCGTTTCGGTTCGTTTCTGCGGTTCGCTTTCTCGTTTTAGCCGCGCCAATTGTCCTTTTGTGATCAGCCCTCCTAACAAGAGCGACACCAGTATATTATTACTGTGTTTCTTCTTTTCGTCAAATTTTGCCCACGGGGCGCGTATTGCAGACGGGTCAAGCACCGCTGTCGATATCCCTGCTTCATCCCATAATTTAGTTCCCGTAAACCCGAGGGCTTCTAAAGTATCCCGATAAGGGATTCGGCTACCGCCCCCGGCTAAATCTTTCCTACTCTCGATTGGCGAATACCCGGGAAGAAATTCGAAATCGTCACCAAAGGGATTCCGATCATTTATAATCGTTTTTTGCATTTTCAAGGTTAACTTTTTATTTCTTTTAAGTTTTATTTCTTTCCCTTTTGGAAAATGTGATAATCCTGTCATCGGGCTGTCCAGTACATCAGAAAAGTCGTCTTCTGTTAAATCGTCATAGTTCTCAGGAAATGCTCGTTTTTTTAATTCTTCATCGGCTAATACTTCCCGAAAAGTATAGTAGCGTCTGTTGTCATCGTCAGGGGCTTGGATATAAATCCCGCCCGTAGTAGGATTCTCTGTAAATTTAGAATAGGCCAATTTGATATTTGTTTTTACTAACCGTCTTGCAAGTTTGGGGTTAACTTTTTCTCCAAGGGAGGTATAGTCAAACTTGTCTGCTTTATCCAGCATAGCTTGGTATTCGTTTAATGTTACCTCCTCCGGCAATTCCATAATACTGGAAGGCACGTGTATCTCCCGGCCCGCTACAGGACCGCGTATTACAGCCCGTTGAACCGCCACTTGGCTACGCATCCGCGTTTGCATCTTTTGAAACTCATTGATCATCCTATAGGACTTCTCACGCGAAGGAACATTATATTTTAGCATCTCCGGGTAACGTTCAGCAAAATCGTCCCACGAAGTATTATGACGCTCTTCCCAACTTTCTATGTCCTCAAGGATATGTTGATCCCAACCCGCTTCTTGTGCGGCTTGATTTGATTTTATAATATCTTCGCCAAAGAAAATGTATCCGCGACCTCCCGAAACCTTCATCCATTTACTGCCTGTCCATTTAGTTTTACGGTCCGGGTCAAATGCCCCATAGGTACGCTGGTCTTTTTTTACTTTCCCTTCGGA
>MDSZ01070047.1_pt1 | contig 16364 bp, 18 predicted proteins | sample 811201 | NCBI WGS metagenome assembly MDSZ01 (sample SAMN05326647, study PRJNA326480) | marine metagenome | isolation source: seawater | place: Indian Ocean: North | collected 2010
AGGAAGCTTCAAGTTATAGGTTATTTGATGAAGTAATTAAAATTATGCACTGTGGTCATAGTCAAATTGCTTATTCAAAACTAAAAGAGTACAAATTATTTAAATACCTTTTTCCAAATACACACGAAGCAATTAGTACTAATCCATCATATGATGATTTTATAAAGCAAGCTTTAAAAAATACAGATGAAAGAATTAAAAAGGACATGCATGTTAACCCTGCTTTCATATATGCGGTTTTTTTATGGCCATCCTTTGATTTGTTGTATTCGCAAAAGAAAGGTCAATTTGAAAGGGTCTTTGACCATATCATTAGTAAACAATCTGAAAGTATTGTAATTCCTAAATTTTTCATATCAACTATATATGAAATTTGGAGACTGCAAGAATATTTTATAGATCTTAGAAAAAATACATCTAAATCTATTTTGAATAGTATAAAGTATAGGGCTGCATATGATTTTTTTCTTATTAGATCTTATATAAATGAGGACTTAGTTCAGTACGTAAATAAATGGGAGAAGATTGAAAGCATGCATAGCAATGGGAAACATAATACCTATGAAAGATAAAGGTTTAAAATTAGATTTATACTTGGGAATTGGGAGCAATCTTGAGAATCCAGCTAGTCAAATAGATTTGTCAATACAATACTTGTCTGACTTAGATGAATTAGAGTTTATAAAAATTGCACCAATGTATGAAAGTAAACCAATGGGGCCTCCTGACCAACCAAATTATATTAATACTGTTGCCTTATTTAAGGCAAATATAGACCCAGAAGTGCTTTTGTCTGAAATAAAAAAGATTGAGGAGATAATGGGAAGAGTAAGTATCTCTACTAAATGGTCAGAGAGAATAATTGATATCGATATAGTATTATTTGGAGACATTGAATTAGAAACAGACCAATTAAAGATACCACACCCTCTTGCTTTTGAGAGAGAATTCGTAATCAGGCCACTACTTGATTTAGATAGCAATATCTACATTCCTGGTCAGGGCTTTGCAAAAGACTTAATAAAAAATTGCAAATATAAAGTTTTCAATCGTATTATATCCTAATGCAGAGGAATGACTTGAAATATGTTGTTGTGGAGGGTCCAATAGGTGTTGGAAAGACCACTCTTGCAAACAAACTAGCTTTAGATTGGGATGCAGAACTAGTTCTAGAAAATGTTGAAGACAATCCTTTTTTGTTGCAGTTTTATGAAGAACCTAGACAGTTTGCCTTGTCTACACAATTACATTTTTTATTAACCAGAACGAGACAAATTCAGCACATAAAACAACAAAGTATATTTTCAAATACTAGGGTTTCAGATTTTATGGCTCATAAGGAGAAATTATTTGCTCAAATTACTCTAAATAGTGAAGAATATGATCTATACGATCAAATCTATTCGTATTTAACTAGTGATTTGCCAAAACCAGATTTAATTATTTATTTACAAGCATCAACAAAAACATTAGAGAAGCGGGTTAAAAATCGGGCAAGAGGTTATGAAAAACACATAAATTTTTCATACTTAGAGAAAATTAACTCATCTTATGCAAATTTTTTTCATAAATATAGTAGTTCGCCTCTACTAATTATAAATACAGAAAATGTTGATTTTGTTAACAATAATGAAGACTATCTTGGTATTATCAATATGATTAATAAGGTGGAAAAAGGAAAACATTATTTTAACCCGATACCTACAATAGTAAATGAATAATAAGATTTTAAAAATAAAGGAAATGAAAAAAGATGATGAAAAGATTGCGTGTTTAACTGCATATGACGCAAGCTTTGCAAATATTTTAGAAAAAAATAATATAGATATAATTCTTGTTGGCGATTCTTTAGGAATGATTTTTCAAGGACACAAGAATACTCACGAGGTTAGAATTGAACATATTATATACCACCTATCATGTGTTTCTAGGAAAGTAGAAAAAGCTTTGTTAATGGCTGATTTACCAAAGGATTCATATAACACAAAAGATGATGCTTATAAAAATAGCAAGTTCTTATTAGATGCGGGAGCTGAAATTGTAAAAATAGAATTTATAAGTGAGCATGAGGAAATAATATTACACCTATTAAATAAAGGCATACCAGTTTGTGCGCATATAGGTTTAAAACCTCAATATATAAATGACAATAAAGAAATAATTATTTATGGGAAAGACAAAGAAACAGCAAATGAGTTATCAAGTCAAGCTAAGCTTTTAGAAAATCTAGGTGTAGATATTTTACTATTAGAATGTGTTGAACCAAGCCTAAGTAAAGAGATTTCAGGTTTACTTGATATACCAGTTATTGGAATTGGTTCAGGTAATGATACAGATGGGCAAATTCAAGTTTTATACGATATTCTTGGTATAACAGAATACCCGCCAAACTTTTCTAAAAATTTTTTAAACAGCACAGAAACAATAGGCAAAGCTATAGAATCCTATGTAGAGTTTGTAAAGGATAAATAGTATTTATGGAAATTTTTCATTCTTTTAGCACAATGTTTAGTAGTAATAACTATGTTCAAGATGAAATAGTTTTTGTTCCAACAATGGGAAACATTCACGATGGGCATATCTCATTAGTTAAAAAAGGAAAGGAGTATTCATCAAATATTTTATTAAGCATATATCTTAATGAAGAACAATTTAACGATAGAAAGGACTTTGAAAATTATCCTAGAACAAAAGAGGAAGATCTTCAAAAGTTAGAAGACACTGGTGTTAAATACGTTGTACTCCCAGAGAAGCAAGAAATCTACAATCTCTCATCACCTTTTAACAAAGATTTAGAGCCAAATCTTTTGACAAAAATATTGTGTGGGAAAAATAGACCGGGACACTTTGTTGCGGTTATGGATATTGTAGGAAGATTCTTTCAGATAATTGAGCCTACCTATGCTATATTCGGAGAAAAAGATTATCAACAATTATTAGTTATTAAAGAATTAGTAAAGTTATGCGGCTATAATCCCAAGATAATTCACTCTGAACCAATTAGAGACCACAATGGTTTGGTTCTTAGCTCAAGAAACTCAAACTTGTCCGATGATGAAAAAATTCAAGCCAAAAAGGTATATGAAAGTTTGCTTCATGCCAAAGATTTATATTCCAAAAAAAAGGATTTAACTGTTATTATTAAAGAAATATTCGCATTTTTCTCAAGTTGTAATAACATAGATTTGGAGTATTTTGATATATTAAATGCAAATACATTGAGAGATAGAGTTGGAAATGATTTAATAGCATTATTAGCAGTACGAATTGGGGAAGTAAGATTAATTGACAATATAAGATTTTGATAATGAAGTATACTTTTTTAAAATCAAAAATTCATGGAGCCATAGTTACTCATTCTGAGTTAGACTATGATGGGTCTTGTGCAATTGATAGCGAGATATTAGCGCAAGCATCAATTTCAGAATATGAGAAAATAGAAATATATAACATAACAAACGGCGAAAGGTTTACAACATATACAATACTTGCAAAACCTGGAAGTAAAATTATTTCAGTCAATGGTGCTGCTGCCCATAAGGCAAGTCCAGGAGATAAGCTTGTGATATGCTCTTATGTCGGTTTAGATAAAGCCCATGCCAAAAAACATAAACCGGAGCTTGTTTATTTAGATGCCAACAATAATATAGTTAAGAAAACTGCAAGTATAGCGATGCAGGCAGTATAATAAAGATCTAAAATGAAAATAACAGGCAACAATAATACATTCTTAAATTTAGCTAAATTTGAAACAGACGGTAAAGTTGTTAAAGAAGACGATCGGTATGTTGTTAAGGATAATACAACTTTAAAAAATTTAGTACTAAGTAGTACAAATCTTAAGCCTAAAAAAGAAACAAGTGGTCATAATCACGGCGGGCAAGAAGAAGTTTATTTTTTTATTAGTGGGCAAGGTGATATGCAATTAGATGATGATAAGTTTGCTGTAAATCCTGGAGATATTGTTTTAGTAAAAGATGATGTTTTCCATAAAGTTTATAATCCTAGCGATAATGAAGACCTATACTTTATTTGTGTATTACAAGGAGCAAGACATAATTAATATAAAAATTATTTAAAATCTTGATTTCATATAATCCTTTTCAAACAATATTTTTATAATTATACAATGTGTGGAATTGTAGGAGAATTTTGTTTTTCAAATATTAATATTGATTTAAAAATATTCAATAGAATGTTATCTTGTGTCAAAGAGAGAGGCCCTGACCACTCAGATGTTTTTTTAGATAAAAAAATTCGCTTAGGGCACTCACGTTTATCAGTTATTGACTTGACAGAAAATTCTAATCAGCCTTTCTGCGATGAAAATTCAGGAATGGTAATTGTATATAATGGCACAATTTATAACTATAAAAGACTAAGGAATGAATTAAGATCTAAAGGACATATTTTTAAAAGCGAAGGTGACACAGAAGTAGTACTAAAATCATTTATTCAATGGGGGCATGATTGCCCTAATTACTTTGAAGGGGATTTCTCTTTTGCGATTTGGGACAAAAAAAAAGAAGAGCTATACATAGCCCGGGATAGATTTGGTGTAAAGCCTTTATACTATACATTTAACAATAACTTTTTTCGATTTTCTTCAAATACTAAAGCCTTGCTAGTTAATAATGATATAGATAAAACCATAGACATAGAATCTTTACATTACCACTTTTCTTTACATTCTGTTGTTCCTTCTCCTAATACAATACTAAAAGATATAAAGAAATTAGAGCCAGGAACTTATTTAGTAATAGGGAAAAATAACAAGCTTAAAAAGAAAGAATATTGGTCTCTTTTATCGAATAGAGATAAAAATATTTTATCAAGTGAAGAGGAATCTGAAGAAATAGTTAGGCATTTTTTGGAAGATGCAATTAGCAAAAGATTAAATGCATCTGATGAAGATGTCGGTATCTTATTGTCTGGAGGACTTGACTCTAGTCTAATAGTTGCACTTTCACATATCAGGGATAAAAAAATTAAAACTTTTAGCATTGGATTTGATGATCAGCCAGAAGAAATAGGAAGTGAATTTGAGTTTTCCGATCTTGTAGCTCAAAAATATAAAACTGAACATAAAAGATTTTTAATTCCAAATTCATCTGTATTAAATAGAATTCCAGAGGCTTTTGAAAAAATGCCTGAGCCAATGGTTGCACAAGATGCTATTGGATTTTATCTACTTTCTGAGTTAGTTAGTGATGAAGTAAAAGTTGTGTTGTGTGGGCAAGGGGCAGATGAAGTTTTTGCTGGTTATTTTTGGTATAAAAAAATGAGTGAGGAAAAAAGTGTATACGATTGCTTTTCTAAATACTATATAGACCGTTCTCATGACGAGATAAATCAAATGCTTGATTTAGAAATCAGTCATGATTTTACGTCTAGATATATTGAGAAAGAGTTTTCAAAGATGGATGAGAAAGAAAATTTACTCAGAAAAATACTTAATTTTGATGTAACAAAATTGATTATTGATGATCCTGTTAAAAGAGTGGATAGCATGACAATGCCATGGGGTTTAGAAGCGCGAGTACCTTTTTTAGATCATATTTTAGTAGAGCATGCTGAAGCAATTGATCCTAATTTACATATTCTCAAAGACGGGAAAAATATTCTGAAGCGAATTGGAAGAAAATTATTACCTAATGAAATAGTTTCTCGAACTAAAGGATATTTTCCTATGCCCGCTTTAAAGTATATTAGAGGGGATTATTATGACTTTGTTTATGATATTCTTAACTCTACTAATTGTTGCAATAGAGGTCTTTACAATAGAAAATATGTGAATAGACTTTTAGAAAAGCCAAATGAATATAAGACAGCCATTAATGGCAATAAATTATGGCATATGGCAGCCACAGAGTTGTGGTTACAGCTTAACATTGATAGATAGGAATGGGAGATAAAATAATATGGAAACACTAGATAGAATTAAGGATCAAGTAGAAAAGAACAAAGTTTTAATTTATATGAAAGGAACACCAGATATGCCACAGTGTGGTTTTTCGAGCAGAGCTGCTGAAGTTTTAAAGATGTGTGGCTATGAATTTTCATATGTAAATGTTCTGACAGACCCTGAAATATTTCAGGCACTACCAATGTATGCTAATTGGCCTACTTTTCCTCAGCTATATATTAATGGAGAACTAGTTGGAGGGTGTGATATAACCTTAGAGCTTTTTGAAAGTGGAGAGTTGAAAAAAATGATTTCTGAAGCTGTTGGCAATACAAGTGAATAATAAAATAAAAAAAATTGTTCTTGCATATTCTGGAGGACTTGATACTTCTGTAATTTTAAAATGGTTACAAAATGAGTATAGCTGTGAAGTGATAGCTTACACTGCGGATTTAGGGCAGCAGGGTGAAATTGATTCAGCAAAATCTAGAGCTAAAAAATTAGGTTGCAATGAAATTATTTTAGATGATGTAAGAGAGGAATTTGTAAGAGACTATATATTCCCAATGTTTAGAGCTAATGCTTTATATGAGGAACAATATCTACTTGGAACTGCTATAGCGAGACCTTTGATATCAAAAAGACTTGTTGATATAGCTAAAAAATATAATGCAGATGCAATTGCACATGGTGCAACAGGGAAAGGGAATGACCAGGTAAGGTTTGAACTATCAGCATATGCAATTGACCCAGAAATTAAAGTTATAGCACCATGGAGAGAGTGGAATTTAGATTCAAGAGAGAAACTTTTGCAATATGCTAAAGATAATGGCATTGAGGTTGAATTAGATTCAAAAAATGATTCGCCATATTCAATGGATGCAAACCTATTGCATATTTCATACGAGGGTAAGTCGTTAGAAGATCCTTGGAGTCAACCGCCAAAAGAAATGTGGAAGTGGGTCATTGATCCAAAAGATGCCCCTGACAAGCAAGAAGAATTATTAATAGGATTTAAGAATGGAGATCCTGTATCAATTAATGGAAAAGAATTAACGCCTGCTAATTTATTTATAAAATTGAATGAAATTGGTGCAAAAAATGGCATAGGAAGGATTGATATAGTTGAGAACAGGTTTGTTGGCATGAAATCAAGAGGATGTTATGAGACACCTGGTGGTACTATACTTTTATCAGCTAGAAGAGCTTTAGAATCAATATGCCTTGACAGAGAAGTGGCGCATTTAAAGTCAGAGCTAATGCCAAAATATGCCAGTATGATCTATAATGGTTTTTGGTGGAGCCCAGAAAGATTGGCATTACAGGAACTTATTGATTTTTCTCAAAAAAATGTTAATGGTGAAGTTAAATTAAGTTTATATAAGGGAAATATCGAGATTTTAGGCAGAAAATCTGATTCAAGTCTCTATAGGCCTGATATATCAACATTTGAAGAAGACTTGGGTGCATATAATCAGAAGGATGCTGAGGGCTTTATTAACTTAAATGCCCTTAGATTAAAAATTAAAGATAAGAATTAATATTACTGTACTTCATAAAATTATAGTTTATCATTATGGTTAAGGATTAGGAGGAAATCTATGATACTGGGAAGAGTAAAATATATCTTGGTAATAACCTGTTTGATATTCTCAAGTGGGTGTGCAACAACAGCCTCAACTAGTGGTTATGATGCGTCAGACCCAATGCAAGGGGTTAATCGCGTAACTTTTGCTTTTAATGATGCCGTTGATGCGGTCTTATTTAAACCTTTAGCAAAAGGCTATAATACTGTGGTTCCAGATCCAGTTGATACTGCAGTATCTAACTTCTTTTCTAACCTACGTGAGATAGACTCAGCTGTAAATAACCTTTTTCAAGGAAAATTTGATCTTGCTGCTAATGATATTGGTAGATTTGCAATTAATTCAACATTTGGTGTTGGAGGTCTTATTGATATAGCCTCAGATATGGGTATGCAAAAAACGGGCGAAGACTTTGGACAGACACTTGGATATTATGGCGCAAATTCTGGAGCTTATTTAGTACTTCCTATTATTGGCTCAAATAGCATGAGAGACTTGCCTGGAACTGCAATATCAATGGTCCTTAATCCTCTTGCATGGCTAGACGATGTATCTTTGAGAAATCAGCTTGTTGGTACGAATGCCGTTGATACACGATCAGATTTATTAGCAAAAGAGGAAATAGCTGAAGAGATTTCAAAGGATAAATACACTTTGTATAGAAATAGCTACCTAGATGAGCGTGATTTTGCTGTTAATGACGGTAAAATGGATGCCTCAGATATTGAAAAGGATTTAGAGTAAACGAAAGCTCTCTTTATTGATTTTTAGAATTCATGCCTATATATAGGCCATTACCTATTATAAATAGTACTGGAAATACTATTCCTAAAATATAGAACTTAAAATTAACCCACGTTTCCTCATCCATAGTATATGCAACATAAAGGTTTAATAATCCTGAAAAAATAAAGAAAATTATCCAAGATACATATATTAACCCCCAGTGCTTATCATCCAGGCTTACCTGCTTACCCATTATTTTTTTTACAATATTCCCTTTGAAAATCAGCATGTTAATCAAGAAGAATATAGAGAAACCAAAGTAAATTATTGAAGGTTTTAACTTTATAAATATTGGATTTTTAAGGGATAAAGTAATAAATCCAACTAGCAAGATTATGATAAGAGAGAAAATATGTATTTTCTCTACCTTATTCATTACATATAGAGATATAACCTGAAGAGTATAAGAAAACATTAATATAAAGGTAGCAAAATAAATACTATCTGACTTTTCTGCTGATAAAGATAATGCAAAGAAATTGTTTATTTCCTGTATATAAATATACGGTATATCCTCGAAGAATATATAAGATAGAAAAAATAATAATACTGGCAAAAAGTCAAAAAATGCTTTCAAAATTATGTTTGTAATTAATGTAATTTTATATGTATAGATGATATAGTATAAAAGTTAAAATTAACACAAATACTATGGATACAGACCCTCAAGACCATATAGATTCTCCTGAAAATATTAAGATTCCTTTAGCCTATATAAAAGGAAAGCCTTTAGAAAAAATACCTAGCGATTTATATCTGCCACCTGATGCTCTCAAAATTATATTAGAATCATTCGAAGGTCCGCTTGATTTATTATTATATTTAATCAGAAAACAGAATTTTGATATATTAGAATTACCAGTTGCTAAAATTACAGAACAGTACATGCAATACATAGGCTTAATGGAAGATCTAAAGTTAGAGCTTGCGGCAGAATATCTTCTAATGGCTGCTACATTAGCAGAAATAAAATCTAAGATGTTATTGCCAGTCCATAGTGATTTGGAAGAAGAAGAGGATCCTAGACAAGAATTAATTAGAAGATTAAGAGAATACGAAATATTTAAAGAGGCGAGCATTAACTTAGACTCTATACCTAGAAGTAGTAGAGATTTTTATAATATTAATAGTGTTAAGTATGTAAAAACAAAGAAAGAAGAAGTTCCAGAAAAAGTTGATCTTGTACAGCTAGCAACTATCCTTAACGATATAATAATTAGGAATAAGATATTGTCTGCGCACGATATTAAAAGAGATATCTTATCAGTAAGAGAAAAAATGGCTTTTATCTTAGATACTATGTCTTCAGAGGACTATACTGAATTTACATCTATATTAAAGCAAGAAGAAGGCAAACATGGGTTGATAGTTACTTTGCTTGCAGTATTAGAATTAATAAAGGTGGGTTTGATTGATTGTTTACAAGCTGAGCCTTTTTCTAAGATATATATAAAATTAATGTAACTTAAAAAATTTTAAAATAAAATTGTGAATAAAGAAGAACAAAAAAAAGTCATAGAATCTATAATCTTTTCGTCTCCAAGTCCAGTCAGTGTAGATTCAATTCATAACTTTCTTTCTAAGGAACATGATATTAATAGAGACACAGTAAAGGAACTGCTTGCCTCAATAGAAAGTGAACATGAAAATACACCAGTTATTTTAAAGAAAGTTGCATCTGGTTACATTTTCCAAATTAGTGAAAAATATAGCGAATGGGTTACTAATTTTTATCCAGATAAGCCTCAAAAATATTCTAGGGCCTTTATGGAAACATTGGCTCTAATAGTATATAAACAACCAATTACTAGATCAGAAATAGAAGCAGTAAGAGGTGTGGCTGTTAGTCATAACATTATGAAGAATTTGCTAGAATTGGAGTGGATTAAAATACTAGGAAATAAAGAAGTTCCAGGAAGACCAATGTTGTATGGGACAACAAAAAAATTCCTTGATTCTCATAATCTTAATTCTTTATCTGGACTACCTGAAATTAAAGACGTTGATACTAGTCAAAACACTGAAAATAGTGAACAGACACAAATTAATCTAAATATCTCTGAAGGAAATGGAGAAAATGATAATAATTTAGATGATTTTGACAATATTCATTAAAATTTTATGAAACAGGACTTGAGTTATTAGCAATATTAGTCTATCTTGTCGCTCGAACAACATAAAAATTACCCCTAATAGTTAACTTGGTTGATAAGAGGTAAATATGAAGATTGCAGTTCCAAAAGAAAATAGAGAAGGTGAAACAAGAGTTGCTGCATCACCGGATGTAGTAAAAAAATTTGTATCTATGGGATTTGATTTTCTTATTGAAAAAGATGCAGGTCTTAACGCAGGTTTTACAAATAAGTCATATGAGGATGTAGGGGCTACTATAACTCAAGATACAAACTCTACTCTTGGAGCAGGTGATATAATTTTTAAAATACAACGCCTTATGACTGCAGAGGATTCAGTTGATGAACTTTCAATGTGTAAAGAGAATTCTGTGGTTATTTCACATATGTCTGCATTAACCTCAAAGTCTGATATTGAAAAGTATGCACAATCATCAATAACTACTTTTGCAATGGATTTAATGCCTAGAATTAGTAGAGCACAATCAATGGATGTTTTGTCCTCGCAAAGCAACTTGTCCGGTTATAAAGCTGTTATAGAGGCTTCTAATCATTTTAATAGTGCATTTCCTATGATGATGACAGCAGCTGGAACTGTTGCCCCAGCCAAAGTTTTTATAATGGGTGTGGGAGTTGCAGGTTTACAAGCTATTGCCACAGCTAAAAGGATGGGAGCTATAGTAACTGCTTATGACGTTCGTGCTGCAACCAAAGAACAAGTAGAAAGTCTTGGAGGAAAGTTTTTAGTGGTGGACGAAGAAGCAATGAAAGAAGCAGAAACCAGTGGTGGATATGCTAAAGAAATGACAGAAGAATATAAAAAGAAAGAGCAAGAAACGATTAAGAATCATATTAGTGAACAGGATATTGTTATAACAACTGCATTGATCCCAGGTAGACCAGCCCCAAAATTGGTGAGCAAAGAGATGGTAGAATCAATGAAGACAGGTTCAGTTATTGTTGATTTAGCAGTAGAGACTGGTGGTAATTGTGAAGTCTCAGAGAGAAATACAATAGTAGAGCACCAAGGAGTTAAGATTATAGGGGATGATAATTTACCAGGTAAATTACCAAAGGACGCAAGCTCTTTATTTGCAAAGAATTTGTTAAATTTTTTATCTCCTCATGTAGATCAAGAGAATAAAGTTATAAAATTTGATTGGGAAGATGAGACAATAAAAGATACTCTTGTTACAAAAGATGGAAAAATAGTAAATGAACGAGTATCTGGAGGATAGTTATGGGTGAAAATGAATTTTTAAATATGTTTACAGTTTTTGTGCTAGCAATTTTTGTTGGCTTTTATGTTGTTTGGAGTGTAACCCCAGCCTTACATTCACCATTGCTCGCAGTAACTAATGCTATATCTTCAGTTATTATTGTTGGAGGTTTGATTGCGGCTAGTGCGACTGGTTATTTAGATTTATCTAGTATTATGGGTTTAATTGCAGTTTGCTTAGCGTCAATTAATATATTTGGTGGTTTCGTTGTTGCACAAAGAATGTTAGCAATGTTTAAAAAGAAAAAGTAGGTATATTAGATGAATACGACAATATTTGGTTTTGCTTATCTTATTTCAGCTGTTTTATTTATTATGGCTTTAAGAGGACTATCATCTCCAGAGACAGCTAGAAAGGGAAATATATACGGTATGGTAGGTATGGTTATAGCAATAACTACTACTTTATTCCAACAAAATATTGTAAGTCCAACAGATTTTTCTAGTTATACAAATATTATTATTGCAGTTTTAATTGGAGCTGTTATTGGAACTTCTGTTGCTTTGCGTATAAGTATGACAGCGCTTCCTCAGTTGGTTGCCGCTTTCCATAGTTTAGTTGGTTTAGCTGCTGTATTTGTTGCAATAGGCGCTTATAAAAACCCAGATGCATTTAATATCTTATCTGCAGAAGGCCAAATATATACAGCAAGCATGATAGAAATGAGTTTAGGTTTAGCAGTTGGAGCTATAACTTTTTCTGGATCTGTAATTGCATTTGTTAAACTTCAAGGAATTGTTGGTGGGAATCCAATTATTTTTAAAGGACAGCACCTCTTAAATGCTGTTATTGGAATACTTATAGTTATACTTATTGCACTTGTTTCAATAGAGCCAAGTAACTCACAATACTTTTGGTTAATTGTTGGGCTTTCTTTCTTGATTGGATTCTTAATAGTTATACCAATTGGCGGTGCAGATATGCCAGTAGTTGTCTCGATGCTAAATTCATACTCAGGCTGGGCTGCTTGCGGTATTGGTTTTACACTTAGCAACATGGCTTTAATTATTACTGGAGCTTTAGTTGGTTCTTCGGGAGCAATACTTAGTTATATTATGTGTAAGGGAATGAACAGATCAATTGTTAATGTATTACTCGGAGGCTTTGGAGGAGATTCTGTTGCGGCTGAACAAGCAGCAGATGGAGTACAAAGAAATGTTAAAAAGGGAAGTGCAGATGATGCATCCTTTATTATGAGTAATGCTAGTAAAGTCATTATTGTCCCTGGTTATGGTATGGCTGTTGCCCAAGCACAACATGCGTTAAGAGAAATGTGTGATCTATTAAAAGCAAAAGGAGTTGATGTAAAATATGCAATTCATCCAGTTGCAGGAAGAATGCCTGGCCATATGAATGTTTTACTAGCTGAGGCGAATGTTCCATACGACGAAGTCTTTGAACTTGAAGAAATAAACCACGAGTTTTCGACAGCAGATGTAGCTTTTGTAATAGGAGCTAATGATGTAACTAACCCGTTAGCAAAGTCTGACCCATCAAGTCCAATATATGGTATGCCAATACTTGATGTTGAGAAAGCTGCGACAACTTTATTTATTAAAAGGTCGTTAGGTTCGGGCTATGCAGGAGTAGATAATGATTTATTCTTTAGGGATAAAACAATGATGTTATTAGGCGACGCTAAAAAGGTAACTGAAGAGATAGTCCAATCTTTAGGTTAGTCATTTATATCTGCAACAATTTTTAAAATATCTATCGGTTCTTCTATTATATAGTTTGCACCCCAAGTTTTTATATTATCTGAAGGTGAGATAAATCCATAGCTAGAAATAATTGTTTTCATACCCGCAGCATTTCCTGCTTCAACATCCCTTTGATCATCACCAATATATAAACATTTTTCAGGATTACAGCTTAAAAGTTTAGCCGCATGTAGTAGAGGCTTTGGGCTAGGTTTTTTAATATTTAATGTATCTCCAGCAACCACACATTGTGGTGGTATTTTAAATTTTATTTCCTCAATTATTGTATTTACAAAATAAGAGGACTTATTTGTTACTATTCCCCACTTAATGCTGTTTAAATCAAGGAAATCAAATACCTCTTCTAATCCTGCATAAACATATGTGTCAAGAAATAAATTCTCTTTATATATATCAAGAAATTGTTTTAGAAGATTTTTTTTTCTATCTGCATCTATTTCATAGCCTTTTAAAGAGTTTTCTATTAAGGCCATAGCACCTTTTGAAATAAAATTTTTTCCAAAATCTTCATCAATAGCTGAAAAACCTTCTTTATTAAAAAGTATATTTAAACTCTTAATCATATCCTTTGATGTATCTGCTATAGTCCCATCAAAGTCAAATAAAAGAGCTTCTATATTATTCTTCTTCATTATTATATTTTTTTACAATGCAATATATAATTTATATCAACATTTTTAGACTCAGAAAAACTTTTTGAGAAAGGATTATATTTAATGCCTTTTATATCAAAAATTTCTAGAGAATTCTTTTTTAAAATACTATTTAGTTCTGAAGGCTTTAAAAAATTTTTATATTGATGAGTACCTTTTGGAAGAAGATTTAGTATGTACTCTGCTCCTAATATAGCAAATACAAAAGATAATATATTTCTATTTATTGTGGATATAAATATATCTCCATTTTCTTTTACTAAGTTAGAGCAATTTTTTAGTAGATTTTCTGGATCGGATACATGCTCAATTAGCTCCAGACAACATAAAGCATCATAATTTTTTTCTTCTTGTTTTATAAATTCTTCTATACTCATATTATGATACTCTATATGAAGCTTTGATATTTCCTTATGGGCATTTGCAATTTCTATAGATTTCGTTGAGCTGTCTAGACCAGTAACTTTTGCTCCATTTTTAGATAACTCTTCAGAAAGAAGTCCACCTCCACAGCCAACATCTATTATTTTTTTATTTTTTAACTCGAGTTTTTTCTTTATAAAATTTAAACGAACAGGGTTAAGCATATGTAGTGGTTTAAATGGTCCATCAGGATCCCACCAATGGTGGGCAACACTGTCAAATTTTTCTACTTCTTGTTCATCAATATTCATTTTTTGGAATTTTATAATATTTACGATAACTATACATCAATTTAGATATTAAAGATGAAAATTTTTAATATGCTAACTAGTTAAGTTTTTCTTGTCATGCTAAAATAAGAATATCTGATAGTTCAATTAACGAGTAACTAATGGCAGAAGTAAAAAAATCATCTTCTATAATTGCTATAGAAGAAGCTATGAAACAGTCTTACCTAGATTACGCAATGAGTGTAATTATTGGAAGGGCGCTACCTGATATTAGAGACGGACTAAAGCCTGTTCATAGAAGAGTTTTGTACGCTATGGATTCAATGGGAAATTATTTTAATAAGCCTTATAAAAAATCAGCAAGAGTTGTTGGTGATGTAATTGGTAAATATCATCCTCATGGTGACACTGCAGCATATGAAACTATTGTTAGAATGGCTCAAGATTTTTCAATGAGATATATTTTAGTTGATGGACAAGGAAATTTTGGCTCGATAGATGGAGATGCAGCTGCTGCGATGAGATACACAGAGGTTAGAATGTCTAAGATAGCGCATGAAATGTTGTCAGATTTAGAAAAAGATACAGTAAATTTTAGATCTAATTATGATGAAACTGAAATTGAGCCAGAAGTATTACCAACAAGAACTCCAAATCTTTTAATTAATGGTTCATCTGGTATTGCGGTTGGTATGGCAACAAATATACCGCCACATAACTTAACAGAGGTAATAGATGCCACTATTTTATTAATAGATGATGTAGACAATACGATAGAAACAAAAGATCTTATTAAGATAATACCTGGGCCAGACTTCCCAACAGCCGGAATTATTTCCCAGACAGATGATGAGCCTAATGGAATATATTCTGCTTATGACTCTGGCAAAGGTAAAGTTATTATGAGAGCGCGTACCCATATTGAATCAGCAAAGAAATCAATAAAAGAAAAAATTATAATAACTGAATTACCTTATCAGGTTAATAAGGCAAGATTGATAGAGAAAATTGCAGAGTTAGTGAGAGATAAAAAAATTGATGGAGTAGCTGAATTACGGGACGAATCTGATAAAGACGGGATGCGTATTGCTATTGAATTAAAGAAGTCTGCAAATTCAGAAATTATTCTAAATAATTTATTTTTACACACAGGGATGCAAACTTCTTTTAGCATAAATATGGTTGCCTTAGTTGCTGGAAAGCCTAAATTAGTTAGTCTAAAAGAGATATTAAGGGCTTTTATAGAGCATAGGGTAGTTGTCGTTACAAGAAGAACCATCTACGAGCTTAAGAAGGCTAGAGAGCGAGCACATATCTTAGAAGGGTTAGCTATAGCACTATCTAATATTGATGATGTGATAAAACTTATAAAGAAATCACCTTCTGCTGTAGAAGCTAAGAAGAAATTATTATCTGTTAAATGGAAACTAGGTACGGTAAAAAACATATTAGATATAAAGGATTACAAAATTACTAAGCCTTTAGATTTGCCTGACAACGTTGGAGTAGTAGATAATCATTATTTGCTATCTGATTCGCAGGCCCAGTCAATTTTAGATATGAGATTACATAGATTAACCGCCTTAGAACAAGAGAAGATATTAACTGAATATAAAGAACTACTTTCAGAAATAAAAAATTATGAAGA